>Ga0315321_10000115_pt1 | contig 49707 bp, 49 predicted proteins | sample M180m21515metaG_FD_203464 | JGI IMG/M metagenome (GOLD analysis project Ga0315321, IMG submission 203464) | Ammonia-oxidizing marine archaeal communities from Monterey Bay, California, United States - M1 80m 21515 | ecosystem: Environmental > Aquatic > Marine > Intertidal zone | place: USA... | reverse complement strand
TACATGGCGATAGACGTACCGTAGCCAATCCCGGAATAGACGGTGATATGACCGCCGGACTGTTTGATGAAGCCATAGACCATGCTCAGGCCAAGGCCGCTGCCTTCGCCGACATCTTTGGTCGTGTAAAACGGCTCAAACACCCGTTTTACCGCATCCTCCGACATGCCAGTTCCGGTATCCGTCACTGAAATGCGCACATAGTCGCCCGGGGTAAGATCATTTGCATCGGCAAAATGGGCAGGCCCGATGTGCAGGTTTTGGGATTCAACCGTCAACCGTCCGCCACCCTTCATGGCATCCCGGGCATTGACGCAGAGATTGAGTACTGCGGACTCAAGCTGGCTTTCATCCACCGTGACAGTCCAGTTCTCAGCAGCTGGCGTGATGGCGATATTCACCCATTCGCCTAACGTCCGCTCCAACATGTCGGCTATGCCAGTAATAAGCGCGTTGGCGTCCGACGGCGTTGGCCTCAGGTCTTGCTTGCGGGAGAATGCAAGCAGGCGCTTGGTCAATTCTGCTCCACGGCGCACGGCGTCCAGGGCAGCGTGGGTACGGCGGAGCGCCTTTTCACCGGTTTTTACGGCACGCTCGATCAGCTGCAGATTGCCCATAACGACCGCCAACAGATTGTTGAAATCATGGGCAAGGCCGCTGGTGAGTTGCCCAACGGCTTCCATCTTCTGAGCGTGCTGGAGGTGTTCTTCCATGCGCCTGAATTCCGTGATGTCTTCGATCGCGGATACCGCACCGACGCCATTGCCATCCCGGTCAAGCAAAGGCAGCGCGTTAATGCGGACGACGCAGGTATGGCCGGTGCCGGAAGAAACGATGAGTTCCTGATCAACCACTTCGCCGCGTAAAGCCCGCAGAATAGGTGCGCTTTCAGGCTCGATTGGTGTAACGCAATCTGGCTGCCGCATCTCCATTCGGCCAACCAGTTGGTAGATCGTTGGGGGGCGGATTCCAAGCCGTACATCTCTCGGGCAGTTGAATTCATCACGGACAAGACGCCGTTCTGATCACACGAAAGGATTCCATCTCGCAGGCTTTCTACAAACCTGCGGTTTTGCTCCAGGGCGCTATCGACATGCGGTTTCAGGTTCGTCAGTGTCCGTTGAGCGACAACCCGTGCCCCCAGAGCGCCGCTGACGATATCCGCAAGGTCCAGCAGGAGTTGCTGCTCGCTGTCGCTGAAAGTATCGCGGGGAGCTACATCGCCAATCGACAGCACGCCGATGTTTTGGCCCTCAGCGGATTTGATGGGCGCGCCAGCATAGAACCGAAGCCTGGTCGGTCCTGTGACGAGGATGTTTTCATCGAAACGTGGGTCGGCTTGAGCATCCGGGGTGATCAACACGCTGTCCTGTTCGATAACGACGCTGCTAAATCCGTTCGCTCGGGCCGTTTGCGCAATGCCGATACCAACTGCGGCTTTTATCCAAGAGCGTTCTTCGTCCAGTAGAGAAATGATGCTTATTGGAGCCTTGAACTGGCGGCTAGCGACTTGGGCGATCCGGTCGAAGCTCTCTTCGGGCAAACTGTCTAGAACGGCATAGCGATGCAACGCTTCCAGGCGAAGGGCCTCGCTTGCCGGATCCTCGCTAATCTGGTCAGCATTAGGGGTCGCAGCCAAATTGGATTGTGACACGGACAGTCCTCCTCACGCTTGAATGCGGAGAGACTATGGCAAGTTGACCTTAAGAAATCGCTGAAAGGCGGGGAATCCTGGCCTTAGTGATTCATTCCCTGTCCGCCATCCAGATAAATCGTTTCGCCGTTCAGGAAGTGCAGGTTTTCGTCTGCAATACCGGCGACCAGCTTGGCGACCTCCTCCGGCGTACCGATTTCACCAGATGGAATGCGCTTGGTGATGAAGTCTCGGAAACGGTCATTGTCCATGTGGGTTTGGTTTAAGTCCGTGCCAATGAATCCAGGTGCCACGGTAACAACACGAATTCCGGCTTTTGCCCATTCCACGGCAAGACAGCGCCCGATGGCTGCGACGGCGGCTTTTGATGCGCAGTAGGCTGCATGAAAACGCACGCCAAGCTTGTCGTAATAGCTGCCCATATTGATGATCTGGCCGCGCGTTTCCGCCAAATATGGATAGGCTTCGCGGCTGGCGGCGAATACGGCTGTTGTGTTGACGCGGAGCAGCTTTTCGAAGGCGTCCGTCGAGTAATCAGCACTTTTGCCTTCGTCGTGCTGGCCGGCATTATTGACCAGCAGATCAATCCGCCCGAAGCGATCATGGACCGCTTTGAATGCGGCTTTCAGGGCAGCATCATCACCCACATCGCAGGCAAAATCTGCGGAACTCGCAGCCTCTTCCGCTGAACGCGCCCGGTCTTCCGGCCCGATGCCTTTGCGGGACAGGCAGGCGACTAGATATCCTCTAGCCGCGAGTTCTGCTGCGATACAGGACCCGATGCCTCTGCTAGCACCCGTGACGGCGGCGACTTTTCGTGTGGCCATGGTTACCGGTCCACGAACGTTGCGGGGCGCTTTTCCAGGAACGCAGATGTGCCTTCCTTGGCGTCCTCCAGGAAGAAGGAGAGCGTGTTGACGTCCGCCTCAATCTTCAAGCCTTCATCCAGGCTGACATCAAGCGCGCGTCGGGTTGCTTCGCGGGCAAAGCGCAGGGCAGGCAAGCTGTATTTGGTGAACTCACGGGCGAAGGTTTTGGCATTCGGAATCAGCTCATCCTCAAACACGCGCTGGATCAAACCAATGCGCTTGGCCTCGTCCGCGTTGATGAACTTGCCCGTCAGGATCATTTCCATGGCGCGGCTTTCGCCAATGTGCCGGGGCAAGCGCTGGGTGCCGCCATAGCCTGGAACCGCACCGAGTTTGATTTCCGGTAGCCCCATGCGGGCGCTGGAGGCCGCGACCCGGAAGGTGCAGGCCAGCGCCAATTCCAGCCCGCCGCCAAGGGCAAAACCATTGATACAGGCGATGGAGGGGATTGGCAGTTCGTCCAGCTTGGCGAATGTCAGCTGGCCTTTGCGCGCGCCTTCACGGACGTCTGGGATCGAGCGGCCTATGAGTTCTGAAATATCCGCACCCGCGCAGAACGCCTTTGGTCCGGCACCCGTGAAAAGCAGCGCCCGCGCGTCAGATGCGGCGGCCTCATCGATCGCGTCGCTGATTTGGTTGACGATATCGAAGCTCAGCGCATTCAGCGCTTCGGGGCGGTTTAATGTGATGACCGCAAATTCTTCATCGCGGGAATATTCGACAGGCATTGGGGCAAGCTCCGACAAGGTGAATTGGCATCTTAGCGCGCCAGAAGCATCTCCAAAACCGCATTGAGCCGTTGGCGCCCGGCGTCTGTTGCGGCGATGCGTTCTGGGGTGTGTTGGATAAACCCGCCATCGAGAAGACGCTGAAGTCCGTCGTGATCAACGAAGTCTGGGAGACTGCCGCCTGTTTGGCGGTTGAACCGTTTGAGATCAACGCCTTCTGTCAGGCGAAGGCCCATCATCAACGCTTCGGCGGCGACACCTTCCGCTGTCAGGCTATCGGATGCGCTTGTAGCGTGCCCGGTCGTTTCGACCTTGGTCAGCCACGCTTCGGGTGTGCGTGTTTGGGCGAACGTGCGGCGGGCACCAGACTGGACCAAGCGGCCATGGGCGCCGGGGCCAACACCGGCCCATTCTCCACCGCGCCAGTAAATCAGATTGTGCGCGCATTCATGGCCAGGTGCAGCGTGGTTGGAGATTTCGTAGCGCGGCATGCCGGCGGCTTCTAGGATTGCCCCCGTAGCTTCATAAAGAGCAGCGCCTGTATCCTCATCGGGAATTTGGAAGGCACCGCGCTGATGCAATCCGTGGAAGGCAGTGCCTTGCTCAATTGTCAGCTGATAGACGGACATATGGCCGCCAGCGAGGCTTATGGCTGTTTCAAGCTCATGCCGCCATTGGTCCACGGTTTGGCCTGGCCGCGCATAAATCAGGTCAAAGGAATAGCGGGCAAACGTCGCCTTCGCGATCTCAAGCGCGCGCAAAGCTTCGGCGTGGGAATGCATGCGGCCAAGGAATTTCAGGTCGTCATCATTCAATGCCTGAACGCCAAGCGACACCCGATTAACGCCTGCAGCGGCGTAGCCTTCAAAGCGGTCAGCTTCCACCGAACCAGGATTGGCTTCCAGCGTGATCTCAATGGCGTTGGAAAAACGCCATCCCGTCCGCGCAGCGTTGATGATGGCCTCGACTGTATCTGGCGGCATAAGCGAAGGGGTGCCACCACCAAAGAATATAGCGTCCAGCGTGCGGCCTGGTGTCATTGCTTGGAAATGCGCGATTTCTGCAGTCAACGCCGCTTGCCAGCGGCTGTGATCGACCTCGGCGCGGACATGGCTGTTGAAGTCGCAATACGGGCATTTCGACTGGCAGAAGGGCCAGTGAACATACAGGCCAAACCCACCCGTTTCCGGTATCAGATCAGCCCCGGAGACAATTATTGGCGAAAGCGCGGAATGCATAGGCACGGTGGCTCATCGCATCTTTGGCGGCAGGCGACATTTCAGCGAATGTCATGGAGTGGCCGCTTGGTTGGAAAATGGGATCATACCCGAAGCCGCGTGTCCCACGCGGTGGCGAGACCATATCCCCCCAAACCTCACCGCGAAAGGTGAACTCTGGTCCATTCGGCCAAGCTATCGCCAGAACGCATACAAACCATGCGGTATGGTCCGTTTTGCCTTCCATTTCCTGCAAGACGCGGTCCATCGCGAACGAAAATTCACCGTTCTTCGCCCAGCGTGCAGAATAGACCCCAGGCGATCCGCCAAGCGCTGCGAGACAGAAGCCAGAATCGTCAGATAGCGCAGGCAAGCCAGACGCGTTTGCTGTCGCTCTGGCTTTAATGCAGGCGTTTTCTTCGAACGTGGTCCCAGTCTCATCCGCTGCTGGAATTCCCAGATCCCCAGCAGAGACTGCTTCAACGCCATACGGGTCCATAAGCATTCGCATTTCCACCACTTTTCCAGGGTTATGCGTCGCCAATACCAGGCGGTTCCCAGACTGCAATTTTGGTGTTGCCATGGACTAGGACGACATGCCGAGCGCTTTGCGCTGCATCTCACACAGGTCAGCAATGCCAGCCTCAGCCAGGTTCATCAGCTCATCCATTTGGCCCCGGCTGAACGGCGCGCCTTCGGCGGTACCTTGAACTTCCACCAGCATGCCTTGGTCGGTCATGACGAAATTGGCGTCGGCTTCGGCGTTGGAATCCTCGTCATAATCTAGATCGAGAACGGCCTGGCCTTCGAAGATGCCACAGGAAATGGCACCAACTTGGCCCGTCAGCGGCCAGCGCTTAATTGCGTCAATCCGCTGTAGGTGCTGGCAAGCTTGCGCCAAAGCCACATAACCGCCGGTGACGCTAGCGGTGCGGGTGCCGCCGTCTGCCTGCAATACGTCACAGTCAATCGTGATCTGAATTTCGCCGAGCGCTTTGGTATCAACGACGGCGCGCAGCGCACGCCCGATCAGGCGCTGAATTTCCTGGGTCCGGCCAGACTGTTTGCCGCGCGCGGCTTCGCGGTTCGAGCGGGTATGGGTTGAGCGCGGCAGCATGCCGTATTCAGCAGTGACCCAACCGCGACCGGAATTCCGCAGAAATGGGGGTACGCGGGTTTCGACAGATGCCGTGCAAAGCACATGAGTATCGCCAAATTTAGCGAGGCAAGCGCCTTCCGCATGCTTAGTCCATTCAGTCTCAAGGCTTACGGCGCGCAGCTCATTTTGCGCGCGGCCAGATGGTCTGGTCACTATACTCATCCTCAAAAAATATGTTTGACGCCCCCGTATCTTGCGAAATGGTTAACAGACTACCTGGGCTAAATCCAGCGTCGGCGTAAGAAAATGACTTGATACAACGCTTTCTAACGCTAAATTAAGTTTCATGATTAAAAAACCAGCAGAATCGACCCCTGATCCGAAGCCTGTCACCGAATCGGCAGTACATCCGAAGCCCGAGACACCGAAAACGGTTGAGGAGGTTGGCGGCCCGAAGGGGCTAGACCCGACGCGCTTTGGTGACTGGTCCGTCAATGGTCGTTGCATCGATTTCTAGTTTGCTAGGTTCAGGGTGCGCGAATCATTCCTGCAACTCAGCCATGTGAAATTCGGGTCGTGCAGGCCGCCGAACCCTCCGCTATAGTCGTCTCCGAAATTCCACGCCGGAGGGGCTATGCTGCTGTTTGCGCCGAAAGAAACTCAGCCTGGAGAAAACCGGGTTGCGATCACACCGGACTCCGCCAAACGCCTTGCCGCCGTCGGTATTGACGCGGCGATTGAAGTGGGCGCTGGCCTAAACGCCGACTATCCCGACAAATTCTACGAGGACGTGGGCGTGCGCATATTCGCGGACGGGGCCGAAGGTTGGGCTGCTGCTGATGCAGTCGCCTGTGTCAGGCCAGCCGCTGCTGCGGACGTTGCCCACATGAAAGCCGGTGCGTTGCTCATCGGCTTGTTGGAACCCCATGGCGACAAAGCGCGTGTGGGCGGTTACGCCGAAGCCAACGTGGCTGCGTTCTCGTTTGAATTTGTGCCGCGCATCAGTCGCGCCCAAGGCATGGATGCCCTGTCTAGCCAAGCGAACTTGGCAGGCTATGCATCTGTCATCTTGGCGGCAGAGCGGTTCAGCCGCGCGTTCCCAATGATGGTGACAGCGGCCGGCACGGTCTCCCCAGCGCGGGTGTTGATCCTGGGTGCTGGCGTTGCTGGTCTCCAGGCAATCGCCACGGCGCGTCGGTTGGGTGCGGTTGTGTCCGCTATGGATGTGCGCGACGCCGCCCGTGAGCAGGTCGAAAGCCTGGGCGCTGCATTCGTCACCGTTGAGGCGGAGGAAAAGGGCGAGGGGACCGGCGGGTACGCGAAAGAAATGAGCGACGATTATAAGCGCCGCCAAGCTGCAAAACTGCGCGAAACCCTGTCCCGCACAGACATTTGCATTACGACGGCACAGATTCCCGGACGCCCAGCGCCCGTCTTGCTGCCATCAGACATGCTGTCCGCCATGAAGCCAGGATCTATCGTGATTGATCTGGCGGCGTCTTCCGGCGGCAACTGCGAAGTGTCGAAGAACGGCGAAACGGTGGATGTCGGCGGTGTCAACGTAATCGGTGCCAGCGATCTGCCAAGCGCCGTCGCCCAGGACGCAAGCAATCTCTATGGCCGCAATGTTCTGAACTTCCTGTCGCCGCTGATAGATGCGGACAGTAAGGCGCTCAAAATTGACTGGGAGGATGAAATTGTCACTGGTGCGCTGCTAACGCGCGACGGTGCTATCGTCCACCCAAGCCTGAAGGGGGAATAACCCATGAGCGATCCCAAAGACGTAGCGGGCGGCGCTGCCGACCTTGCTGGCCGGATGAACGAACTCGCCCTAGAGGCGCAACGCCTTGCTGGTGAATCTGCAGCCCTTGCCAACCGCGCCAGTGATTTGGATGCAGGCGGCGGAATCCACGGCGCGGACCCAATGATTTTCGGCCTGACAGTTTTCGCGATGGCTTGTTTCGTTGGCTATTACGTCGTGTGGAAGGTGACGCCGGCGCTGCATGCGCCGCTCATGTCCGTAGCGAATGCGATTTCGGGCGTTATTATTTTGGGCGCGATGATCGCAGCGGGACCGTCGCTTTTAGGCGTCTCCAAAATCATGGGCTTCATTGCGGTTGTTCTGGCCGCGGTAAATATTTTCGGCGGTTTCATCATCACCCACCGCATGCTTGAGATGTTCCGGACTAAGAAGAAGGGAGCAGCCCGATGAGCGGTGATATCACCTCATATGCCTATCTCTTTTCGGCGATCTGCTTCGTTCTGGCGATCCGTGGGCTTGCGAGCCCAGAAACGGCGCGTACCGGCAACTTAATCGGCATTCTGGGCATCGCCGTCGCTGTCGGCGCTACGATGCTGCTGCCGCAGATCTCAACGTGGCTGTTCGTGTTCGTTGGCATAGTGCTCGGCGGCGCGATAGGCGCTTTCATTGCACTGAAAGTGGAGATTACGAACCTGCCGCAGTTGGTCGCAATCTTCAACAGTTTGGTTGGCTTGGCGGCTGTGCTGATTTCTGGTGCGGCACTGCATGACCCGTCGCTGTATGGCATGGCGCAAGACTCTACCATGCCATTGCAGTCCTTGATCGAGATGGCGATTTCGGCGTGTATTGGTGCCGTGACATTCACTGGGTCCGTCATCGCATTTGCGAAATTGCACGAGCTGATGACTGGCACGCCTATCGTGTTCAATGGCCAGAAGGCTGTGAACGGATTACTTGGTTTGTCAGCGGTCTTTGCAGCATTGGCCTTTGCGGGCTGGGGCAGTGAGGGTGCGTTCTGGGGCATGGTCGTTCTGTTCATGATCTGGGGTGCCATGGTCGTACTGCCGATTGGCGGCGCGGATATGCCCGTGGTGATTTCGGTCTTGAACTCACTATCTGGCTGGGCGTCATGTGGGATTGGCTTCACGCTGGATAACCCGTTGATGATCGTCACGGGCGCACTGGTTGGTGCATCAGGCGGCATTCTCTCATTCATCATGTGCCGGGCAATGAACCGAGACCTACTATCCGTTCTGCTTGGCGGCTTCGGTGCGGAAGCTGGCGCTGGCGCGCCGGGTGGCCTAGCCCCTGCTGGCACCGTCAAATCCGGCAATGCAGATGATGCAGCTTTCATGCTGAAGAATGCGCGTTCGGTCGTCATTGTGCCGGGCTACGGCATGGCGGTGGCCCAGGCTCAGCATTCGTTGCGTGAAATGGTAGACATGCTCAAAGAAGAAGGCGTCAAGGTGCGCTACGCCATCCACCCTGTGGCTGGGCGAATGCCGGGGCATATGAACGTGCTGCTGGCGGAAGCGAATGTTCCCTACGACGACGTGTTGGAAATGGACGATATCAACCGCGATTTCGCCACGACAGACGTAGCGTTTGTCATCGGTGCCAATGACACAACCAACCCGTCTGCCCGCAATGATCCGGCAAGCCCGATATACGGCATGCCGGTTTTGGATGTGGAGAATGCGGGCATGGTCATGTTCATCAAGCGCTCCATGGCGACAGGCTATGCGGGCGTTGATAATCCACTGTTCTACAACGACAACACCATGATGCTGTTCGGTGACGCCAAAGGCATGTGCGAAAACATTGTGAAAGCGCTTTGATCCCATGAAATTTACTGATTTCGATGCCCTTTCATTCGATTGCTACGGCACGCTGATTGATTGGGAATCCGGTATCTGGAACGCCATGCAGCCGTTTGCTGTCCGCGCTGGCTTAACGCTGGAAAGGGAGCAGGCGCTCGTGGCGTTTGCAGAAACGGAATCGGCGGCACAAGCGGCGACGCCAGGCAAGCTGTATCCGCATTTACTGGAAGACTTGTTTCCGGAGCTCGCTAGGCGCTTGGGTGCCGAAGCGACGGCGGCGGAAGCCTATGCATTTGGCCAATCTGTGCCGGAATGGCCAGCGTTCCCGGATAGTATCGAAGCGCTTGGGCGGTTGAATCAGCGCTTCAAGCTGGTGATCCTCTCCAATGTGGATGTGGCTGGGTTCATCGCCAGCGCCAAGCGGCTCGAAGTGCCGTTTGACTATGTTTTTACTGCCCAGGAAGTTGGGTCTTACAAACCGAACCCTGAAAACTTTGACTTCATGTTAAGGAAGCTAGATGGCGCTGGTGTCGCCAAGCCCAAGCTCTTGCATGTGGCGCAGTCGCTTTTCCATGATCACCAGATCGCGACCACCAAAGGCCTCGCCACTTGCTGGATTGACCGGCGGGAAGGCACAGGCTGGGGTGCGACCAAAGAAATCCCGAATCAGCCAAAGACTGATTGGCGGTTTCCCAGCCTGAAAGCGTTCGCAGACGCGATAGACGCTGAATAATTCGAACCAGGAGCTTTTCTATGCCCGATATCCTTGCCTCATCCGGCCGTGGTGCCATTCCCTTGCATCTCGTGACGAAGGAAGGGCTGGAAGACTGGTTAGATGAGCTTGATGCGGGCGCTGTCCGTTGGGTCGAATCCGCCGAATTCACAGGCAAGGCCGGCCAAACCGTGCTGCTTCCAGGCGAAGGTGGCAAACCGGCGGGTGCTGCGCTTGGTGTTGAAGGGCTTGATGAATTCTGGGCCTGCGGCGGCGCTTCCAGCCAATTGCCAGCAGGTCTGTATGCGATGCAGACGAAGCTTACCAAGGCGCAGGCGACCGATATCGCCGTCGCATGGTCATTAGGCGCGTATAAATTCGACCGATATAAAAAGAAAGCTGCCAATGGCGCGCGGCTTGTATGGCCGAAAGGCGCGGACAAGACGGTCGCCGAAGCGATCCGCGCCGGTGTTGCAATCACCCGGAGCCTGATCAACACACCTGCCAGCGATATGGGCCCGGCGGAACTCGCCGCCGCCGCCAAAGCCGTCGCCAAGCCGCATAAGGCCAAAGTGGCGCTGACCGTTGGCAATGATCTGTTGAAGAACAACTTCCCAACAATCCACGCCGTTGGCCGCGCCAGTGACCGGGCACCCCGGCTGATCGATATGACCTGGGGGCCGAAATCAGCGCCTAAGGTCACGCTGGTCGGCAAGGGCGTCTGCTTTGATACCGGTGGGCTGGACCTTAAATCCGCTGCCGGCATGCTCAGTATGAAGAAGGATATGGGGGGTGCGGCAGCCGTCCTCGGCCTTGCGGAATCCATCATGGGGATTGACTTGCCGGTCCGTCTGCGTGTGTTGATTCCGGCGGTTGAAAATAGTGTGTCTGGCAACGCCATGCGCCCATTGGACGTGATCAAGACCCGCAAGGGCATTACGGTCGAAGTTGGCAATACTGACGCTGAAGGCCGCCTTGTGCTTTGTGACGCAATCGCGCTCGCCATGGAAGAAAAGCCGGATCTGGTGATCGACTGCGCGACACTGACAGGTGCGGCCCGTGTCGCCCTTGGCCCCAGCCTCCCGGCGCTGTTCTGCAATGACGACAGATTGGCGAACGATATCCTCGCCGCTGGTCTCAAAACGGATGATCCGCTTTGGCGCTTACCGCTGCACGCGCCCTACAAAGATATGCTGGACAGTGATGTGGCGGATATGAACAACGTATCCACAGGTGGCTTTGCAGGTGCCATCACGGCAGCGCTTTATCTGCATGCCTTTGCGGAAGACACAGCGCCCTGGGCACATATCGACATGATGGCTTGGAATCCGGGCTCTAAACCTGGTCGCCCCAAAGGCGGTGAAGCGCAGTCAACGCGCGCGCTGCTGGCAATGTTGCAGAAGCGGTTCGGGTAGGATCAAGCATGCCCCGCTGGCATCCCCCCTCATCCCAAACTTCACCTTCCGTTGGGGAGCGAGGGGGCTATGGCGGGGAGGTTTCTAAGAACGCCCCCGCCCCCCAACAGGGGGTGAGAGGGGCGTCTGCAAAGTATCCAAGCCCGTCCGAACCAAACCCCAAAGCCAAACCACCGATCAGCCAGAAGCTCTGGATCATGCTGATTTGTGGCGTGTTGGTCGTATTGATCGGCAACGGCGTTAGGCTGACATTCGGCATCCTGCTCAAGCCCATTGCCTTCGATCTGGAAATCAGCCGCGAAACCTTTGGCCTCGTGATCGCGATGCAGGCACTGCTCTATGGCGCGTTTCAGCCAATTGCAGGCATTCTGGCGGACAGGTTTGGCGCGGTCATCGTCATAACCGTAGGTGCGCTTTTGTATGCGGGCGGCCTGTTTCTCGCCAGCATGGCGTCATCCTCGCTCGAGCTATCGATCTCGCTTGGTTTGCTTGTCGGCATCGGGCTCAGCGGTGCGACCAATGTGATCGTGCTCGGTGCGATTGCCCGCGTCGTCCCGGCAGAGCGGCGGGGCATTGTATTCGGTACGGTGATTGCTGCAGGCTCGCTTGGCATGTTCATTTTTGCGCCTGCCGTGCAAGCGATCCTGCAGGCATTCGGTTGGCGGGAAACGCTGCTGGCGCTGGCGGCGTTGATCTTGGTTTCGCCTCTGATGGCCCAAGGCCTCCGTGCAGCTAAGGCGAGTGCGGGTGCGGCCGCGAAAATGGCGCGGCAGTCCTTATCTGATGCGACGTTTGAAGCCGCCCGGCATCCAGGATATATGCTGCTAACGGCTGGATTCTTCGTCTGCGGGTTCCACGTCACGTTTATCGGTACCCATTTCCCAGCGTATTTGCAAGACAATGGCGTCTCCGCGTCCGCGACGTCCTATGCGTTTGGGGCCATCGGGCTTTGCAATATTGCAGGTGCCTACATATTCGGGGCATTGAGTGACAAGTTCAGCAAGAAAAGCGTGCTGACGCTGATCTATGTGCTGCGCGCCATCCTGATGACCGTCATCTTGATATCCCCGATGACAGATATGACCGCCATTATGTTCGGCGCGCTGATGGGGCTGCTTTGGCTCAGCACCGTGCCGTTGACCAGTGGGATCGTGGCGCAGGTTTTTGGCCCGGCGCACTTCTCGTTCCTGTTCGGGATCGTGTTTATGGGGCACCAGTTCGGCGGGTTTACGGGCGCATGGCTGGGTGGGCGCATCTACGACATGACCGGCTCCTATGACATCATGTGGATGATCTCGATCGGCCTTGGCTTGGTTTCCGCGATGCTCCATTGGCCGATCAAGGACCAGCCTTTGCCGCGTCTGAGCTATAGCGGCAGTGCGGCCTGATCCTGGCCCATGGCCATGGCTTCCTCGATCAGCGCTTCAGCGGCGTCTTCCTCGGCTTCCGCCAAAAGCGCTTCGTCGACGTCGCCATAGATGAACTCTTTGCCGATCTCTAACAGCACTGGCACTGCCAGCGGCGACACCCGGTCCAGGCGGCGGACGGTGGTTTTGCCCTTGGCCCGCGCCAACATCTCACCAAGGCGGCGCACATCGGTCAGCCCTTTTGCTGCGTCCCGCTCGGTTGCGCGCAGGAGGATGTGGTTGGGTTCATACTTGCGCAGCACGTCATAGATCAAATCTGAATTGACGGTGACCTGACGACCGGTTTTTTCCTGGCCGGGGTGGCGCCGTTCGATCAGTCCTGCGATCACGGCGACATTGCGAAATGTGCGTTTCAGCAGCGTTGATTCCGCCATCCATTCTTCAAGATCATCGCCGAGCATGTCTTCGGCAAAAAGGCTTGGAATGTCCTGTGCTTCTTTAACGGACCATACGGCGATCACGTAATCCGTCGCGCAGAACCCCAGCGGCCCATAGCCCATACGCGTCATCCGCCTTGTCAGCAGCATGCCAAGCGTTTGGTGCGCGTTCCGGCCTTCAAAGCAATACGCGACCAGGTAATAACGCCCGCCGCGCGGGAATGTCTCGACCAGAAGCCCATCCGCCCCTGGCAATTGAGACCGCCAGCGCTGCATGCGCAGCCATTCGAGCACATCTTCCGGCATGCCTTTCCAGCGCTTTGGGTCCGCCAGAATTTCGCGAACGCGGCGGGCGAGGCGGGTTGTTAGTGGCAGGCGTCCACCGGCATAGGCTGGCACTTTTGGTTGGTCGCCCTTGCCGGGCCGCGCCATCAGCGTGGTTTCGCGGATGCCAGTGAATTCCAGCAATTGGCCAGCGAACATGAAGCTGTCGCCGATCTCCAGACCATTGGCGAAATATTCCTCGACTTCGCCCACGGTGCGTCGCCCAACGCGCACTTTCAGCATTGGTGCATCGACGATCACGCCCACATTCATGCGCCATTGCCGGGCGATCCGTGGTTCCGCTGCACGCCAGTGGCCTGCTTCGTCCTGCGTGAGACGATGATAGCGTTCATAAGCTTTCAGCGCATACCCGCCGGTGGCGGCGAAGGTCAGAACGGCGTCGAAGTCTGTGCGGGAAAGGCCAGCATAAGGGGCCGCGCGGATGATTTCCTCGTAAAGGGCATCGGCATCAAATGGCGCGGAACATCCTACACCCACAAGATGCTGCGCCAACACATCCAATCCGCCATTCTCATAGCTGTCGCCATCAAGTTCGCCCGCTTCAGCAGCTTCGATTGCCGCCCGGCATTCCAGCAGCTCAAAGCGATTGCCTGGGGTCAGCAGTGCTCGGCTAGGTGCATCCAGGCGATGATTGGCGCGGCCAATCCGTTGCAGCAGGCGCGCGGCACCCTTCGGCGCGCCCACTTGTACGACAAGATCGACGTTCCCCCAGTCAATCCCAAGGTCGAGGGATGATGTTGCGATGACGGCGCGAAGCTTCCCCGCCGCCATTGCCGCTTCCACCTTCCGCCGTTGCTCAACGGCGAGGCTGCCATGGTGCAGAGCGATTGCCAGATGGTCCTCATTCAAGCGCCACAACGCCTGGAACGCCATTTCCGCCTGGGCGCGAGTGTTGACGAACACGATGACAGATTCAGCCGTTTTCAGCGCTTCATACACATCCGGCATTGCATGCATGGCCATATGGCCAGACCACGGCACGCGTGCTTTGGCATGGATGACGTTGATATCTGGCGCGGCACCAGCTTCCCCAACCACCAGGGACACATCATCCGCTCGCCCTGCCGTTTTGCTAAGCCATTTTGCAAGTGCTGGCGGGTCGGCGACCGTTGCGGACAGGCCCACGCGGCGATGGTTCGGCGCTAAGCTGGTCAGCCGCGCCAGACCTAACGCCAGCATCTCGCCACGTTTGTTGTCTGCAAGCGCATGGAGTTCGTCGATGATGACGGCCTGCAGCTTGCCAAACATGCGCGGCGCGTCTGCGTATGACAGCAGCAGGGCCAAGCTTTCAGGCGTCGTCAGCAGGATATGTGGCGGCCTTCGGCGCTGACGAACTCGCTTCGATTGGGGTGTGTCGCCCGTGCGGGTTTCGATGGAGATTGGCAGCGCCATTTCCACTGTGGGCGCTTCCAGGTTCCGCGCGACATCTACCGAAAGCGCCTTCAGGGGTGAAATATAGAGCGTGTGCAATCCAGCAGGAGGCTCACCGTCATGGTTGGCGAGATCGATGAGGCTTGGCAGGAACCCGGCCAAAGTTTTGCCGCCACCTGTCGGCGCTGTCAGCAATACGGACCGGCCCTGGCGCGCTAAACGGGCAAGCGCCAGTTGGTGGTCGCGCGCCGCCCAGCCCCGGCTTTCAAACCAGCGCTCAAACGGTTCCGGCAGGATCACCGAATTCTCAGATAGGGGGGTTACATCCGCCATTGATCGCAATATAGACTTTGGCGGTCTTTTTTCATCCCACGCCCTTTTTCGCCGTTATGGCTCAAGGGCTTTTGACAAACCTTTTTTGGATTAAAATTTTATGGGCCACACGCCAAATGCGATCCGGTCCGCATTGTTCGTCGATTTCGACAATGTGTACCTTTCCCTCCGTAACTTTGACCGCCGGGCGGCAGATGCGTTTGCAGAGCGCCCGGCTCTCTGGCTGGATTGGCTGGAATCCGGGGCGCATGCAGCGCTTGAGGACGGGGTTGATCCAATTCCGCGCCGGGTGCTGATCCGCAATTGTTACCTGAACCCGGCAGCATTCAGCCGCCAACGAAGCTTCTTCACCCGCGCGGCGTTCACAGTTGTTGATTGCCCGTCCCTGACCGCGCGCGGCAAGAACAGCGCCGATATTTTGATGGCGATGGATATTCTGGATGCGGTGAACCATCCAACGCGGTTCGATGAATTTATCATTCTGACGTCCGATGCAGATTTCACGCCCGTCCTGCTGCGCCTCCGCGCCCATGACCGTATTACGTCTGTGTTGACCAGTACGATCACGGCGGCGGCGTTCCGGGAAGCCTGCGACGTTTCCATTGACCTGGAGACGTTTGCGGTTGAAGCGCTCGGCTTACCGCAAGAAGATCTTCGCTCGCCACGGGGGCTAGGCGTTATCAGCGAAGGCCAACCACCGCCGGAGAAATTTGCGGACGCCCGGCCAGATGCAGCGAAGGCGCTACTGGCGGAAGTTCGGAAATCCGGTGCGATTCCAACCCAGGATGCCCACAAGATTCTATCCCGCGTGCCCACATTCCAGAATAGCTATTGGTTCGGTATGGGGACGTTGAAGGCGCTGCTTGATGATTTAGTGCGCCATGAACCAGATCTGTTCGTTGAAATGGACGGGTCTTTGCCGGCCGCCATCAGGCTTCGCCATGTAGGTGACCCAGAAGCGGCGGAAATTGTTGAGCCACCCGCTGCACCGCCAACGCCAGAACCGCAAGCGCGGCAACAGGTGCCAGAGCCGGAGCCAGAACCGGCGTTTTCGCCTGGAATGGCGCGGTTCATGGAAGACATCAACATGCTGGTCGGCGCGCCTAAGCTTAGCCCAGAAAATTATGACGCCTTGTTCGATGCGCTCGCGATGGCTTTGGCTGGCGGAACGGTCGACCGGGATCAATTGCTGCAAGAATCCGGCGCCAATCTTCCCGACGGCGCGCGCGTGCGTCGGGGGGAAGCGAGCTTTGTTATCTCTAGTCTCGCAGATGAAGGGGTTCTCGCGCGGGAGGATGCCGCCCAGCTTGGCGCAGAACGCCTGGCGGAGCATTTCCGCGATATTGTGCTGAGCGCCGTTGCGAACACGCAGCGCAGCCTAGATGAGAATGAGCGCCAGATGCTGGAAGAATGGCTGATCGGTGAAGAACTTTCCAGCGCCAGCGAAGTTAGCGATGAGACGGATGACGACGCGCCATTAGATGCCGTGATGGATGATGATTCCGATGACTTTTCGGATGGCGATGACATCGACACGGCGGATGCCCCTGATGATGACGATCGCGATGATGACGGCGATTCAGATGATGACGACGACGACGACAGCGACGATGATCATGAGTCTGAAGTGACGCAACAGAGACTCAGCAGCGATGATGACGATGAGCCGGATCCACCGGAATCAGGCGAAGCACCGCGGGATGGTCTTCGCCTACCTTGGGACCGGCGCTGGCGTAGCCGATGAGCAGTGCAGCTGATCAGGAGCTGGATGCCACCGGCCTCAAATGCCCAATGCCCATTCTGCGCGCCCGCCGCGCCCTGAAACCGCTGGCCATAGGGGCGCTGCTTTTGGTGCGTGCGGATGACCCGGCGTCTGCCAAAGACTTTCCAGCCTTCTGCGAAACAACCGGGCATGTGCTGGAGGATGCAGCGGAGGTCGGAGGCGAGTTCAGGTTCCTAATACGGAAAGCCTGAACGCGTTCCACTCCAAATCAGCGGGTTGGAATGGGCTCCGGGCCGCTGTAATCATAAAAGCCGCGCCCAGTTTTTTTGCCGAGCCATCCAGCTTCGACATATTTCACCAGCAGCGGGCAGGGGCGATATTTGCTGTCGGCCAAGCCTTCATACAGCACCTGCATGACGGATAGGCACGTGTCCAAGCCAATGAAATCCGCAAGCTCAAGCGGGCCCATGGGGTGGTTGGCCCCAAGCTTCATCGCGGTGTCGATGGCTTCCACAGAACCAACGCCTTCATACAGCGTGTAGACGGCCTCATTCAGCATTGGCAGCAGAATACGGTTGACGATAAACGCCGGGAAATCTTCCGCTGCGACTGCCTGTTTGCCAAGCCGTCCTGTCAGCTCTCGAACGGTCGAAACTGTCTCGTCTTTAGTCGCGATACCACGGATCACTTCCACCAACTGCATCATCGGCACAGGGTTCATGAAGTGCATGCCAATGAATAGGCCGGGCCTATCGGTCGTGGTCGCCAAGCGCGTGATTGGGATAGAGGAGGTGTTCGTTGCGATAATTGTATCATCGCGTAGATGCGGGATGATGTTCTGGTAGATTTTGCCTTTAACGGCTTCATCTTCCGTGGCGGCTTCGATCACCATGTCGCAATCGCCAAGTACAGTCAGATCGGTGCTGGGTTGCACCCGAATGAGTGCTTCTTCGAGCTGCACTTCGTCGATGAGGCCCCGGCGCATCTGCCGGTCCATGTTTTTGCGCATCGCTGTAGCAGCGGCTTCCAGCCGATCAGGCGCTACATCGATGAGGCGGACATCGAGACCAGCCAGGGCGCAGACATGGGCAATGCCATTGCCCATCTGGCCTGCGCCGATAACTGCAATGCGTTCAATCATGGTTTCAAGCTTTCAGCTTCAGAAAAAGGAAACGCCCGCCGCCAGGGACAGCGGCAGGCGTTTCGGTAAAAACGTCAGTCGCCAGTGGCTGGTTAGCCTGCGGCTTTCCGTTTGGCCAATTCTTCCGTCAATTCAGGAATGACCTTGAACAGATCACCCACGAGGCCGTAGTCGGCCACTTGGAAGATCGGCGCTTCTTCATCCTTGTTAATGGCGACGATGACTTTGGAGTCTTTCATACCGGCAAGATGCTGGATCGCGCCGGAAATACCAACCGCAATGTACAGCTCAGGAGCAACGACCTTACCGGTCTGGCCAACCTGATAATCGTTCGGCACAAAGCCCGCATCAACGGCGGCCCGGCTGGCGCCGACAGCAGCGCCAAGTCGATCTGCCAAGGCTTCCAGAATGACGAAGTTTTCGCCAGAACCCATGCCACGACCACCGGAAACAATAATACCGGCCTGGGTCAGTTCCGGGCGTTCGCTTTCCGTCAGCTCGCGGCCGATGAAGCTGGAGAGGCCTGAATCGCCTGCAGACCCCACATCTTCGACACTGGCGGACCCGCCATCTGCCGCGGCCGCTTCAAATGCCGTCGCGCGAACGGTGATGGCTTTGACGCCGTCGTTCGATTTGACCGTCGCCATAGCGTTGCCCGCATAGATTGGGCGAACGAACGTGTCTGCGGATTTAACTTCCGTAATCTCAGAAAGCTGCTGCACGTCCAGAAGCGCAGCGATGCGCGGCATCACGTTCTTACCGAAGGACGTGGCGCCGACGACCAAATGGCCGTAGTTCGACGCCATGCCGGTCACCAGACTGGCGACGTTTTCAGCAAGGCCATTGGCATAAGCTGCATCATCAGCTTTCAGCACTTTGGCGACGCCAGCGATTTTGGCACCAGCATCTGCAGCTGCACCACAATCCTGGCCAGCGACCAACAGATGCACGTCGCTGTCAATTTCAGCAGCGGCGGTGACGGCGTTCCGGGTTTGCGGGACGATGCCGTTTTCGTCCAACTCGGCGAGTACGAGGACGCTCATCAGATCACCTTCGCTTCGTTCATCAGCTTGTTCACAAGCTCGTTCACATCTTCGACCTTAGCACCGCCTTCGCGCTTCGGCGGCTCAGCCACAGAAACGGTTTCGAGGCGCGGTGCTTCGTCTACGCCCAGATCAGCCGGGGAAGATTCATCAATCGGCTTTTTCTTCGCCTTCATGATGTTCGGCAGGGATGCGTAGCGCGGCTCGTTCAACCGAAGATCAACCGTGACAACCGCTGGCAGGGAAACCTTAATGGTCTCAAGGCCGCCATCGACTTCGCGGGTGACTTCTGCGCTGTCACCATCGACTTTGATCTCTGATGCGAACGTCGCCTGCGCCCAGCCCATCAGCGCGGCCGTCATTTGGCCGGTCTGGTTGCTGTCGTCGTCAATCGCCTGCTTGCCAACGATCACGAGCTTTGGCTCTTCCTTTTCGATCAGCGCTTTCAGGCACTTTGCGACGGCGAGCGGCTCAAGATTGGCGTCGGTTTTGACCAGGATGCCCCGATCAGCGCCCATTGCCAGCGCGGTGCGGATGGTTTCCTGCGCCTGCTGCGGACCGATGGAAACGGCGATGACTTCATCAGCCACGCCAGCTTCTTTCATGCGAACCGCTTCTTCGATGGAAATCTCATCGAATGGGTTCATGGACATCTTTACGTTCTGCGTCTCGACGCCGCTGCCATCCGGTTTCACCCGGATTTTGACGTTATAGTCGATGACGCGTTTGACGGGCACCAGCACTTTCATGGGGGAGCGGTCGCCTTCCACGGAATTGAGTTTGCGTTAGCGCACAGCCAGAATGCTGCACGCGCGAACAACTGTCTTAAGAATGCCTGATTAGTGAGTCAAGCGGCTGCCGCCCCAAATGGCGGATTAGCCGCGCCCTGGAACTGGTTTCCGCCAGGGCTGGACGCGATCCCGCGTGCGGGCCGTGCCCAGGCCGCGCCGGTCGGCGGCGGCGTCATAATTCCCAGTGCCGTCATTGCGACGGCTGACCAGCAGTAGGTGGCTTTCCAATTTCCGCACCCGGGACCGGTGGCCAATATCATCAAGCTGATTAGCAAACCGTTCAGCCGGAGTGCGCTCTTCCAGTTCCGTCAGCCGGGCGGCGCTGGCAACGTTAGGGGCGCCGAGTGCACCTTTCGCCGTTTTGCCATAGAGCATCGTCGCGGACACAGCTTTCGTCAAATAAGCTGGCGCGTTCAACCCGCTGGATGTTGCGGCAAGGACAAGGCGCCGGTCTTGGTCCAGCGCCATAATAGGGGCTGCGAACAAGGCGGCGCGTTTGCCGGGCTCCATGCTATTGGCGACCAAGTAGCCTTGGCGGGCATGGGCACCGTCAAACCCTGCATTTCCATCGTTCAGGATTACGCCGCGCGCCGCAATGCCTGCCCCGTATGGATAAGAAAGCGTGATCGACATTGCGACGGCGTGGCCCGTTTGATCCACCACAATGATGCTTGCTGTGGGCGGGTTCATGCGCCGGTCCCGGGGCGTCGTCAGACCACGCGGTGCCTCAGACAGTCTGGAGGCACCGGGCCGCCCAGGATTGCGGGTAGCACTGATGCGCCGGGCGCGCCTATCAAGGCGGCGGGCTTCAAGCAATGCGGGGTAGAGGTCTGGGAAGAAGTCAGGGTCAGTCAGGAAATGCCGGGCGTCCGTGATCGCCAGCCGGTGCGCTTGCGCCATTCGGTTGGTCCAATCGAAGGCGGATGCTTCGCCCGTCGTCGTCCGGTCAAACAATGCGGCGGCTTGGAGAACGGCTGGGCCGAGCGTTGGAGCGGGCGGCCCGCAGAGCGCTGCACGGCTGAGAGTGACGCATGCGGGTGCTGCGACCACGACTTTCGCCTGCTCAAGGTCATCAAGGGTGATCGGCATCGGATCAATCCGCGATTCGGTGATCGCGCGGATGATCGCATTGCCGGCAACACCGCCCGACAGCAGGGTCGGGCCATCGCGCCCAATCGCTGCGAGCACGGCAGCCAGTTCACGATTGCGAATAATGGTGCCTGCGGGTTGTGGCGTGCCGGTGTTATCCAGAAATATTTCCTGCGCCCCGCCGCGTTTCACCAGATAAACGCGTTTCAACGCTTTGGCTGCGAATTCAGACAGGGGTACGCCGACACGCGCCAACTGTTCGGCCCGCTCCGCTAGCTTTGACCAGGGAAGCAATCCACCGTCAGCGTGAAGCCTTTCCAGCATGGACAATAAGCTTGGCGCGCCAAAAGACCGCCCGCCAATCAACGCTTGCGCTGGCTTCTCGCCGCGGGGTTTCAGCCAATCGGGGTCAACGGCTGCCGGTGCCCGTTCCCGTGCCACATAGGCCACGACTTGGCGCGCTTTCCCATCGTAGCGCATGGCAGCGCCACCCTCGGCCAAGCTGGCGACATGGGGCATGGTGACAGATAGGGTGAGCGCTCCGACGATGGCCGCGTCAACTGCTGTGCCACCAGCTTCCAGGACGGCCCATGCAGCGTCCGTAGCCGCCTGATCATCACTGGCGACGGCAGCACCAGCTGCGGGATCACCTTCCACCCGCACCTGTGGCTGGGCGGCAAAGCTTTGCCCCGCCGGCGCAAGTGATAGCGCCAGCAAGGCGACGCCTTTGATCAATACTGTTATGCGTCCGCTCATATCCGTTCGCATCGCTTTCGTTCGCTTATCGCGTATTGCGCCCATATCGACCTAGCGCATCAGGTCGTTAGAATGCGCGCTAATCGGTTAACGGGTTCCTTTAATTCCTAGGTAAAGGCTATGACGGAAAAATCTCAAGAAGCCGTTGAAATCTGCCGAACTGTCGCTGATTTGCGCGCACGCGTTGCTGCGTGGCGTCGCGAAGGCCTGACGGTTGGCCTGATCCCGACGATGGGCGCATTGCATGCGGGCCATATCAGTCTGGTAGATGCAGCACTTACCCACTATGACCGGGCGGTCGCGACGCTGTTTGTGAACCCGCGCCAGTTTGATCGCCCGGATGATCTCGCCGCCTATCCAAGGACGGAGGAGGATGACGCCCAGAAGCTTGGCGCGGCAAGGGCGCATCTCCTTTATGCGCCGAATGCCCATGAGATGTATCCAGATGGCTACGCGACCAATGTGTCTGTATCTGGCGTCAGCGCTGGGCTTTGTGGTGGAGATCGGCCAGGGCACTTTGACGGTGTGGCCACGGTTTGCTCCAAGCTTTTTCTGCAATCGGGCGCGGATGGCGCGTTCTTTGGTGAGAAAGACTATCAACAGCTTCAGGTGGTGCAGCGGTTTGTCAGCGATCTGAATATTCCGATCTTGATCCATCCCTGCGCGACGATCCGTGAAGATGATGGATTGGCGCTTTCATCCCGCAATAAACGACTAACGGCAGAGCAGCGCGCCATCGCGCCCCGACTGTATGAGATTATGCAAGGTGCCGCGCAGGCGTTCGGGGCGGGCGACGACGCAGCACCCCTGTTAAAAGCTGCTGTGGACGCAATAAACGGAGCCGGGTTTGACAGCGTCGACTATCTTGGATTTAGGGACGCAGTAAGCCTGACGCCACTTGAAAAAGTAGACGGGCAAGAAGCGCGGCTTTTCGCCGCCGCATGGCTTGGCGATGTGCGCCTGATCGACAATATCCCTGTACAATGACCGCAGTCTTTTCTCAGGAGCTTTCATATGTCCGCATTCCTCGCCCCCGAACAGGCCGCCCTTAAAGCCAAAGCCCGCGAAGTCGCGCAAGACACGGTCCGCGCCCGTGCCGCTGAAGTTGATCGAACGGAGGAATATCCTTGGGATCACCTTGAGACCTTCAAGGATGCAGGCTTCCTCGGCATGACCATCCCCGAAGCCTATGGCGGCCAAAGCAAAAGCTGGCTCGACGCTGTGGTGGTGATTGAGGAAATGGCGAAATGCTGCTCCATCGCGGGGCGCATCGCCGTTGAAACCAACATGGGTGCAGTTTCCGCGATCATGGCCTATGGCTCCGAGGAGCAGAAAAAAATGGCCGCCGATATGGTGCTGGCTGGCGACAAACCCGCCATCTGCATCACCGAACCGGAGGCTGGGTCTGACGCAAGCGGCATGACTACGCGGGCCGACAAGCGCGGCAATCAGTATGTGTTGAACGGCAAAAAACATTGGATTACCGGCGGCGGCGTATCCCGCCTGCATCTGATCTTCGCCAAAGTGTTTGATGAAGAGGGCAATTTCGAAGGTGTCGGCGGATTCCTGGCGATCCGCGATGAGACTGAAGGCCTGGAGATCGTCAAACGCGAGCCGACCATGGGCCTGCGCGGTATTCCAGAAGCTGAAGTCGCGTTCAATGACATGCAGCTGCCGCCATCTGCGCTGGTCATGCCACCGCGCGGCCTGAAAAAAGGCTTCGCAGACTTGATGACCGCGTACAATTCCCAGCGTGTCGGTGCAGGTACGGTGGCGCTTGGCATCATGGAAGGTGCCTATGAGTTGGCGAAGGATTGGACGGAGGAACGCGAGCAGTTCGGCCGCCCGATCAATGAATTCCAGGGCGTCCAGTGGAACCTGGCCGATATGTCGATCCGAATCGCCGCTGCCCAGGCCCTTATTTATAAGGCTGCGGAAAGCGGGCGTGACGGCTTCCCGGATATGGTGATGGCGGCCCAGGCCAAAATCTACACATCCGAAAACGCCATCCAGGTTGTGAATGAGGCGCTGCAGCTATTCGGCGCGCGCGGATATTCTCGCAACCTGCCGCTCGAACGCATGGCGCGGGACGTACGCATGTTCACGATTGGCGGCGGTACAGCTGAAGTACTGCGTAATGTTGTGGCATCTGGCCTGCTTCAGAAAAAGCTGCCGCAAACCCGCGATGGCTATTCGAAATTGGCGGCGAAGGCGGCGGAATAAGCGCCCTCACATTGGACGGAGATAGTATCCGAGGCGGGGGAAGTGAACTGTCACGGCGCCCACGAGGGTGTCCGTCCGGCGCACCGCGAATTCTTCTGCGGTGATGAGTACAAGTTCGCCCTCAACCGGGTCGCGGGCATAGTCATCGGCGCGGATGCGGACGTCTGATCCCAATGGGGGGTCTTCATCGAATGGCGTTGACGGTCTAGGCGCTTCTGGTTCTGTGGCGGCGGCGATGTCTAAAGCATCGCTCGGCGCCATTGGCTGCGCTTCACCGTGGCCGAAAGCTTGAACGCGCTGCATCCAGGCCTGGATGTTTTGGTGGGGTGTCAGTTCATGGGCTAGGCGGTCGCTCCGCGCTGTAATGAACCAAAGTGCGTGATAAACGGCGAAATCGGCAATTGTTACGGCGTCTCCCGCGATCCATCCGCGTCCATCGCTCAGCAGGTTCTCAATCCAGGTGAGCTGCGTGCGGACCATCGGTGCATTCTGCCGGGCGGCGCGTTTCACTGTCTCTACGTTGGGAATGGGCAGGCCGCGCATGCGGGACCTGTCAGCCTGCAGGCTCTCTGGCAGCAGGTCCATATTGCTGCCGGAAACATAGAGCGCCATAGGCCGAAACAACTGGTTCTCTGCCCAGAAAGCGATCATGCGGGCTTCTGCCGCAAGCGCTGGCGGGAAGATTGCGGGTGCTGGAACACGGCGCTCTAGTTCAAGCAAGATGAGCCGCGTGTCGCAATAAATGTCGGCACCGATCTGCAATACGGGCGTTCGCCGATATCCACCAGTCAGCGGTGTCAGGTCTGGCTTTGGCGCTACGGGCGGGATTGTTACGGAGCGCCAGGACAGGCCTTTATATCCAAGCGCCAGCCGTGCTTTTTCTGCGTAATTGGAGAAGTCATAATTGTGCAGAATAAGCTCTGGCGCGTGCATCACTTGATCTCTTTATAGGCGGCCAAGGCACGTTCTCGGGCCGCTTTGTGGTCAACAATCGGTTCAGGATAAGTTTCGCCAAGCCTGACGCCAGCCATCTCCAATATCGCTGCTGGTGCCTCCCAAGGTGTATTCAAATGCTTGTCTGGTAGGCCCGCAAGCTCTGGCACCCATTGGCGAACATATTGGCCGTCTGCATCAAATTTGGCGCCCTGGGTCATGGGATTAAAGATGCGGAAATAGGGGGCAGCGTCTGCGCCAGACCCGGCCACCCATTGCCAGTTGGCGGGATTGCTGGCGGGGTCGGCATCCACCAGCGTATCCCAGAACCATTGCTCACCGCGGCGCCAGTCGATGAGCAGGTGCTTGGTCAAGAATGATGCCGTGACCATGCGGATGCGGTTGTGCATATAGCCGGTATGCCAAAGCTCACGCATGCCCGCATCAACGATCGGATAGCCTGTTTGGCCTCTGGTCCAGGCCTTAAACGCAGCTTCATCATCGGCCCATGGGAAGGCATCGAATTTCGGCTGGTGGTTCTTGGTTGTGATGTCATCGCCGAAAAACAGCAGATTGTGTGAGAAGTCGCGCCAATACAGCTCGCGCTCGAAGGTTTCGAAGTCTGCATCGAGTGCGCCGCCAGCCTGTTCTGCCGCACTCAATGCCGCTTGCCGGGCTTGGCGGGGGCTGATCTCGCCGGTGGCCAGGTAGGGGGAAAGGCCGGAAACATGGGGGGCGGCGGGCAGGTTACGACCGTCTTTGTATCCTTGAAAGCCATCCTCCAGGAACGCCTGCATTCGTGCTTTCGCCGCAGCTTCACCACCTGGCCATGCGGCGGCGAGGCCCTTCGTCCAGTCTGGTTCCGTCCATGCGGGAGAGGATGGGGTCAGCCCCCAGCTCTCGAGATCATCGCCAAGACCAGGGGGCATTTCCCATGGGATTGCTGCGTCGGGGGCAGGGCGGGGGCGGAGGTCTGAATGGCGGGAACGGGCAGCGCGGCAGAAAGGAGTGAAGACCTTGAATGACCCGCCAGCGCCGGTTTTCACTGTCCAGGGTTCGGCCAGGAGTTTGCTGTTGAAGCTTTCCACCGTCGTGCCGAGAGATTTTAGGCGGGCCATGATGGTTTTGTCCTGCGCCACCGCATCCGGCGCATACCGGCGCGACCAGAAGACCGCGTTGACCCGTTGCGCCTGAATGAGGGTTTCGAGCTCTTCCGCAGCGTCTCCATCCTGCAAAACAAGCGGGATATTCAGGGTTGCCAGCGCGGCCTGTAGATTGTGTAGTGCGCCATGGAGTTTCCAGCGGAACGCGGCACCGGGCGCACGTGTATCGCCCATTGTATTGAAGACGTATAGGGCAATGACTGGTTGGCCCCGCGCGATGGCCGCTGCTAGCGCTGGCTGGTCGCTGACCCGCAAGTCATCCCGGAACCAAATGAGCGTCCTGGCGTTATGGCCCATAGTCTGCCTTGCAATCTGTCTGAATAATACGCATAATTTAGAGCGACTTGGCCAATTTATCAATCGTAGGTCAATTGTTAAAGTTCGTTGCAGTTAATTTAACGCAGAAGTAATCGGTAAACGCTGAATAAATAAATACCGATAAATTACACGGATTATAGGCCCACAGCGTCCTGGTATTTAGCCAGAGCGGCACATTATCCAAGGGCCACATGAAAAAACATCGTCTGGGCATCTATTCGGCTACAATGTAGCATCTGCAATATTGTGCAGCGCAACAATGCTTTGGTTCGAAGCAAACTTCCAAAAAGAGCAATATAAACAACCATGTAAGTTTGCTTATGAGAGGCTTAAGCCATTGGGGCAGCATATAAAAAAAAAGTAATAAGCTCTCTTTGTAGTAAGCATGAAGGTTGAAAGCTTGATTATTTGCTTGACTAATGCAAGACATTACCTTTATCAGCCGATCACAAATTAACTTCTGGCTTTAATCGCCGGACGCAGAGTGATCGAACTGACCGGAACCGGCTCGGAGCGTATGAAGCGCTGTCGCATGCCGCAAATTGGTGCCAACGCGCTGATTTAGGAGACTAACTGTGGTAGATGATGTCGAAGAAGAAAAGCCAAAACGGCGCAAGCAGCGCAAGACGCGCGGGAAACCGACATATATCGACGTTCATGTTGGCCAGCGTGTCCGCCAACGGCGTACCCTGCTCGGCTACAGCCAGGAACGTTTGGCTGATGCCCTTAATCTAACCTTCCAGCAGGTTCAGAAATACGAGCGTGGCGCTAACCGCGTTGGTGCAGGCCGCTTGTATGAGCTGTCCCACGCGCTTGACGTGCCTGTGAACTACTTCTTTGAAGAGCTCCCGGACGCGCCAGAAGGTGCAGCATCCGGCCCAGCTATGCAGGAAGCGGCGCAGCGGCAATATGATGCCGATCCAATGGCGCAACGCGAAACCTTGCTGCTGGTGCGCGCCTATTACGACATCAATGATCCTGCCGTGCGACGCCGCGTGCTGGACTTGATTCGCGCCATGGGCCGTTCTTCCGAAGCCGAAGACGAATAGGTCTTGGCGGCTTCCGGCGCTGATAGCGTAGCGGATATTGCGGGCTATGTTTCGTCGCTCGCTGATGAGCATGGGTCCGACAAAGGCTTTGGCGCAGGCTTGTGCCACGGCTACACGCGAGCCTACGCCTCAGCACTTTCAAGCTACCGCGACAAGCCGCTGAAGCTGTTAGAAATCGGACTCTCGATTGTGCGCGATGGGGTTTACTGCCCCAGCTTGGCAATGTGGTCGGATTGGTTTCCGGGTGCTGAAATCTATGAATTAGATATCCATAATTTCTCGGCGTTTCAGCATGATCGCTTCCAAACGTTTCAGGTTGACCAAACGGACCCGGCAGCGCTGCAAGCCTTCGCGGCAGAGTTTGGGCCGTTCGATGTGATCATCGATGATGGTGCGCATTTATCCGATGCGCAGCAGATCAGTTGCTTCGCGCTTTAGACAACGCTGAAACCAGGCGGGTTCTACTTCATTGAAGATCTGCACTTTCAGCCACCGACTGAGCCTGCAGACGCTGTGAAGACCAAGGCGCTGTTCCATGGTTGGCGCGGCGGCCTTTCGCCTCAAGCGATCTGGCGTCTCGCGCGTCGGCATCGTTTTCAGCCAGCCCACGTCGCTGGGTGTATGGCAGAAATCGCTGCAGTCCCGTTCTTCGATTCACAAAGCCCGGACCGCAACGCGTTCTTAATGGCGGACGCCCTGCTGGCGGTTCAGAAGGCCAGCTAGGCGCTTTTATTCAGGGAACGGCAATGGCTCGCCATCCGGCAAGGGCACATCGGCGACGTTAAGCGTGAGCCCGACGAGCGTATAATAGCCGACGGCAGCTACAATCTCGACCACGCCTTCTTCGCCGAATGCATCGACAGCGCGGGCATAGGTTGCGTCTGACAGGCGCTTGGTTCGCGTGATTTCTTCTGCAGCCTCATAGGCCATCATCTGGTCAGCGGGCAGGGTCGTTGGGCGGGCACCGGTGCGGATTGCTTCCATCGCGCCTGCATCAACACCGGCTTCCAGGGCAATGCGGCAATGGGCAAACCATTCATATTGCGCCTTGAGGCTTTGGGCCGTTTGGCAGATCACAATTTCCCGAACTTCATCTGAAAGGCAGGACCGGAATCGCACATGTGCCCCAAGTTCCTGCGCTAGAACAGCCATTTCAGGGCTTCTAATCCATGCGCCAAAGGGGCCGCGCACACCGCCGCGTGGGCCATTTGTGACTAGCTCAATCACCTCTTTCTGGCGGGGGGAAAGGTCTGCTGCGTCTGGGAGCGGGAGGCGGGTCATTCAGGCGATCCTTATTGGTGCAACGAGCCATGTCATGACTTGGCCCGGAATTAGGTCAAATGCCGCCATGTTTTGCGGCGAATATTCTCGCCATACCGCAAGCGTGCGTTCAGCGATCCTGGCGATGATAGCTGGCGTTGAAGGGGATTGGCCAGATCGGCTTTGACCAGAGATATAGAAGAACCAGGAGCGTGCTTAGATGACATACGCAGCAGAAGTGACAAGGGCATCCATGGGCGCATCAGAGTTCACCCCGTTCTCTTCCGCCAGAAGGGAAGTCCCTCGCTTGCCTGCTGCAGCGGTGCGGGCTCCGGCGAAGCGTCCCCTCCTCCGCTTTCTGCGCCGGAGCCCGCAGGCCGTACCAGCAGATGCAGCCCTCTGTGCCTTTATTGACAGCAAAGCGAACGATCGGGAGATTATTATTTGGGCATTCGCTATTAATGCCCTTTTTTGGTTTGGATTTTTATACAGTTTCGACGCTTTTTAAGCGGAACGGCGCATCATTCGCTTGGCGTTCTGCCGTGTTTGTCGTTATCGTCGAGTCCTCGATGATAACAACAAACGGAGGCAGGCCCTATGAGGCGATCCCTTAAATTTGGCGCGGCGCTCGGCGCTGCGCTTTTGCTCGCGGCGGGTGCTGCTCGTGCGGACGACGTCAAGATCGGCATCTATTCAGAGCCGTCAGCGATGGACCCGCATTATCATAACCTTGGGCCGAACAATTCGTTCTCGTCCAACATCTATGATGCGCTGATCATCCAGGATGAAAACCAGAACCTGACACCAGGCCTCGCCGTTTCCTGGGAGCCGGTCAGCGATCTGGTTTGGGAATTCAAGCTTCGCAAGGGCGTCAAGTTCCATGATGGTTCGGACTTCAATGCGGATGATGTGATGTTCACATCTGAGCGTGCGCCAAACGTGCCAAACAGCCCGTCTTCCTTTGGCACCTATCTCAAAGGCAAAACCTTCTCCAAGGTTGACGACTTCACGATTCGCGTGACGACCGAGCGCCCCTACCCGCTGATGCCGGTTGACCTCTCTACGGTCTCCATCGTCTCCAGCGATATCGGCGCAAATGTGAAAACGGCAGACTTCAACGCAGGTCCCGCTATGGTCGGCACTGGCCCGTATAAATTCGTTGAATGGCTGCCGAGCGATCGTATCGTGCTCGTCAAAAACGAAAACTATTGGGGTGAAAAGGCGGCTTTTGATAAAGTCACCATGAAGCCGATCAAGTCCAACCCGACGCGTGTTGCGGCTCTGCTTTCTGGCGATGTCGATATGATCGATAGCGTCCCGACGGCTGATATCGAAACCCTGAAGAAGACAGATGGCGTCACCCTCGCCAGCGGCATCTCAAACCGTGTGATCTATCTCCACATGGATCGGTTCCGTGACAACTCACCGTTCATCACCGGTACAGATGGCAAGAACCCGCTGAAGGACCTGCGTGTCCGTCAGGCCATTTCTATGGCTATCAATCGGGACGCTATCGTCTCCCGCGTGATGGAAGGTATTGCTATCCCAGCAGGCCAGCTGTTGCCACCAGGCTTCTTCGGCACGTCCGACAAGCTGAAGCCACAGGCTTACAATCCTAAGCGCGCTAAGGAACTGCTGGCGGAAGCTGGTTATCCAAATGGCTTTGGCTTGACCATTCATGGGCCGAATGATCGCTACATCAACGACGCCAAAATCGCTCAAGCGATTGGCCAAATGCTGACCCGCGTTGGCATCAAGACCCAGATCGAAACCATGCCGAAGAGCGTCTATTTCCGCTCCGCCTCTCGTGGCGGGCCGAATGGCGAGCCGAAGTATAGCTTCATCTTGGTTGGCTGGGGTTCCGGCACGGGTGAGGCCTCCTCACCGCTGAAATCCTTGGTACACACGCACGATAAGTCCAAGGGCTTTGGCGCTTCCAACCGGGGCCGCTATTCCAACCCTAAAACGGATAAGCTAATCGAAGATGCGCTTGCAACCGTTGACGACACGAAGCGCGCTGCGCTGCTTGCTGAAGCGACGGAAATCGCAATCAGCGATCTGGCGGTCATCCCGCTGCACTATCAAGTCAACACGTGGGCAACCACAAAGGGCTTGAAATATCTGCCACGCACGGACGAGCGCACATCGCTTCGTTCGCTGAAGAAGCAGTAAGCTGAAGCGATAAGCTAATGTAGCTAAGGGCGCCTCACCGCTTCGCACTGCCATCTGGCAGGAGCGGGATGGTGAGGCGCCCTCCGCATTTCGGGCTCGCAGGAAAGCAAACCCATGTGGTCCTACCTTCTAAGGCGTCTTGTCCAAGCTGCACTTGTTGTTGCAGTGATGGCAGCGATTGTTTTTTTCGGCGTCAACGTGATTGGCAACCCGGTTGATATTCTGATCAACCCGGAATTTGACCAGGAAGAAATGGCGCGGGCTATCAAGGCGCTTGGCCTTGATAAGCCACTGCACGAACAATTTTTCTATTTTGTGAAGAACGCCCTTCAGGGTGATTTGGGCATATCTTTCGTCTTTGGCGAATCGGCGTTGAAGCTTATTATCCAGCGCATGCCGGCGACGCTCGAGCTGGCATTCGCCTCGCTCTTTCTGTCTATCGTGCTTGGTGTGCCGCTCGGCATGTATGCCGGCCTCAAGCCTGACTCCAAGGTTTCGAAAACCATGATGGCTGGCTCTATCCTGGGCTTCAGCCTACCGACCTTCTGGGTCGGCATCATGATGATTATGCTGTTTGCAGTTATGCTCGGCTGGCTGCCGGCGACCGGTCGTGGCGAGACGACGGATCTATTTGGCGTCCAGGTCAGTTTTTTGACTTGGGATGGTCTTACCCATTTAGCGATGCCCGCGGTGAATCTAGCGCTCACCAACATCTCATTGGTTATGCGGCTGGCGCGCGCCGGGTGTAAGGAAGCGGCGCTGCAGGATTATGTGAAATTTGCCCGCGCCAAGGGCATGTCAGAGCAGCGCATTGTCCTCAAACACATCCTGAAGAATATCATGATCCCGGTCGTCACCGTATTGGGGCTGGAGTTCGGCTCGCTGATCGCGTTTTCGGTCGTTACGGAAACCGTCTTCTCCTGGCCGGGTATGGGCAAGCTCATTATCGAGTCGATCCAGGTCCTCGACCGTCCGATCATCGTTGCATATTTGATGATGACGGTGCTGATGTTCGTTACGATCAACCTGTTGGTTGACCTCACTTATTCCCTGCTGGACCCCCGTGTTCGGCTCGGCGGAGCCGACAAATGAGCACAGACAGCGAAGCCGCTACCCTTCCGATTGAGGCATCGGTGCCGGAAAAGGCGGAGCATCCGTTCCGCCGTTTTACCAGTCAGTACTTTCATAGTCCGGTCGCAGTCATGGGCCTGATCGTTCTGGTCGCTATTGTTTTGGTAGCCCTCTTGGCGCCGTGGATCTCGCCGCAGAACCCGTATGACCTTGGCCAGATTGACGTAATGGACGCGCGTCTTGCCCCCGGTGAGACCGATTTCACCGGTGAGAAAGTCTACATGCTCGGTACGGACGATCAGGGCCGGGATATGGTGAGCGCCATATTTTATGGGCTTCGGATCAGCCTTACTGTTGGCGTCATCAGTGGCTTGATTGCGCTCAGCATCGGTGCCGCTATTGGCTTGCTTGCGGCGTTTTACGGCGGCCGCATTGACGCTTTCATCATGCGTATCGTGGATTTGCAGCTAAGCTTTCCGGCGATCCTCATCGCGCTCATGCTGCTGGCTGCACTTGGCCGTGGCGTCGATAAAACGATGATCGCGCTGGTGGCAGTGCAATGGGCCTATTACGCCCGTACCGTTCGTGCCACCGCACTCGTCGAACGGCAGAAGGAATATATCTCTGCCGCCACCTGCCTTGGCCTAGGGCGCGCGCGCATCATCTTCCGCCATATGCTGCCCAATGTCGTCGCCCCCCTGATCGTCGTCGGTGCCGTGCAGACGGCCAGCGCAATCAGCCTGGAAGCAACACTGTCCTTCCTCGGCATTGGCCTGCCCGTGACGGAGCCGTCGCTGGGCCTGCTGATTGCCAATGGCTTTGAATATATGCTGACCGGAAAATACTGGATCAGCGTATTTCCTGGCTTGGCACTCTTGGGGACCATCGTCAGCATCAACTTGGTCGGTGACCAATTGCGCGATGTCCTGAATCCGCGGCTGAGTAGATAGGGCGGCTCTTTCCGCCCCGTCCCTCGTAGCCGACCGCTACATCATCTCACCGCTGTCTGATCTCTCCTGGTTCTCGCCTGCTTGCGCGGAATATATGGACGTATATCCGCCGGACCAGTCTGGCGGGAGCTGGCAAGGGCGCGGGTCATGGGCGGCCCAGCGCGCCTGCTCGCCACGCACAATTTTATATGTGTTCCGCGTTGGTTGCGGATGCGCCGTATAGGGCTTGGCATCCGCCGCTGTGTAGCAGTTCAGCAGCAGCGGGCGCGGCACGGGAGATTTGGACGACGGCGAATAATGCAGCGTGCGGGCGTTATGGATCGTGATCGACCCCGCAGGCCCCGTCAGATATTCGGTGCGGCTTTGGTCCAAACCAGCGGCGTCAGCGTCAGAGAGCATGCCGGTCCATTTGCCGTCGCTGTCGTACTGATCGAACAGCGGGTCATTGTGGGAGTCTTTCAGCACTGCAAGCGGGCCGTTCTGCATGTCCGTATCGGCCAAATAGCAGCCGATGGTCAGCACATTGTAGTTGGTGTGCGGAAAGAACTGGATGTCCTGGTGCCATTTGACCGTGTCTGACGCGTCGAACCATTTGAAGTTCAGCTTGGAGTGATGGAAGGTCACGTCTGGGCCGACCAAATCCGCCGCGACATCCGCCATTAGCCCGGTGGAGAAGCGCCAATAGGCGTCCGATTGTTCGTCCGGGCTTTTCAAGCGGCGCAGGACCGGATTCTCTGGCGAATGGCCAGGGCCGATGTCGAATACATCGCCGGATTGGGTTTCATGGCGGCTTTGGTCCATGAAATCCGCCGTAACGGCCTGCAGTTCCGCCAGCACATCCGCCGGGACAATGCTTTCAACGCCGACATAGCCATGGTCGAAATAGCATTCCCGCTGAGCCTGGGTCAGCACGCGGGCGGGGTGTTTCAGGATCTCTTCTGGCGTCATCGTTAGCCTCGATTTTTGGGGTAGGGGCTTTCCTGTTTCAGAAGCTCGAACATTGCGTCGGCGCTTTGGGGGAAATCATATGCCGGGTTCCAGTCCCAATCTGCAGCGGCGGCGGTCATATCCATGGCGTCCGGCCAGCCGCCAAGCAGCGCTTCAACGGCGGCATCTGGTGCATAATCATGGGCGAAATCTGGATAACGCGCCCGGATGGTCTCGACGACGGATGCAGCGGAAACAAAATAACCGTGCAGATTATAGGCATGCTCCATCAGACGGTCGCGCTCTGCAAAGCTGTATTCCTCGATGGAGCGGATCACATCATCCAGATACAGCGTCGACATGCCGATATCTGGAGAGACCGGGAATGTGAAGGAGCGACCTTCATAGGCTGCCCGGAGCGCATGGGAGGGATAAGCCGTCACCGCACTTGGCGGCGCGAAGGGCGAGATCACCAGCGGGAAGCGGAGGCAGCGGAAATCCAGCCCGTGCTTCTGCTTGAAATATACGCCAAGCCGCTCGACCGCGACTTTCGTCGCCCCATAGAAATTCTCGGGCCATTGTTGCGCGTTCAAAGGCAGCGGGTCACCCATATCAGCACCATATGTCGCGACGGTGCTGGCGAAGAAGAACCGATCAACACCGTGCCGCATGGCGGATTGCAGCAGATTAAACGACGCCGTCGCGTTGATCGCCCACGAGGCCGCTAGATCAACCTCAGAACTGCCGGAAAGTAAGGAGGCTAAGTGGTAGATGGTATCCGGCTTGTGGTCAGCGATGATTTTGTCCACCGCATCCGCATCCCGGATATCACCAAGGATCACCTGATCCCGTTCCTCCGGTTTCTCGGTGCCTGGAAGATCAAACTTGATGACCGCAACCCCACGCGCCCGCAGCCGATCAGCAACCAGCCGCCCAAGATTCCCATTACCACCCGTCAATAACGCCGTTTTCAAAGCCAGATTCCCTCAAAAATTTGCTCGGGTGAGAATGGGGCATGGGAAAGCATTGACGCAACACTGAAATCCAGGGAATTGCCACGGACTAGTTTGGCATAGACGCCCTTACTCCTGTTTCGAGAGACGTTCACAGCTTGCGTATCTAGCAGCGTGGGTTGACGCAACGCGTGCCTCAGCCTAGCTTTCTATCCATATCCTTAGGGGTGCCTCTCCTTCGAGGCTGAGATGTCGCTGGCATGGCGCGACGACCCTTTGAACCTGACCCGGATCACGCCGGCGTAGGAAATGGGATTTGCTCCGATCAGCAAAGTCATATTCCGCGTGGGGAAATCCGTGCGCACGAAGGATGACTTGATGAGCCAGGACGCGATTGTCGCGGCATTGCTGGACTTTATTGCGGCGGATGGGGCAGATGACGCCCAGTTCAACGCCATGGCGCTCGAGCTGTTTGCCTATCAGTTCAAGAATAATGCGCCTTTTGAAAAATTTGCCCGGTCGCGCGGGAAAACCCCGCGCATGGTCAAGTCCTGGGAGGATATCCCAGCCGTTCCCATCAACGCCTTCAAGACCATGGACCTGACCTGCACGCCAATCACGGATGCGGTGGCAACCTTCATGACCAGTGGCACCACGTTGGGCGGTGTGCGCGGCAAGAGCTATCACCCAGTATTAGATGTCTACGACGCCTCCATGCGCCGGAACTTCCGGGATCGATTTATGGGGGGGCGCGAGCGGATGCATATGGGCATCCTGTTCCCATCACCCGAGATGATGCCGAACTCCTCTCTGGCGCATTATCTTAATCTGGCGGCCCAGGATTTCGGAATTCATGGCAGCGGCCACCTTGTGTGTGAGCGCGGAATTGAATTCAGTCGGCTGTATGCAGACTTGGCAGAAGCGGAAGAAACGGTTGAGCCATATGCTCTCCTTGGCGCAAGTTTCAGCCTTGTCCATGTGCTGGATGAGATGGCGCGCATTGGGCATACGGTCAAACTGCCGCCCGGCAGCCGCATTCTGGATACCGGCGGATTCAAGGGCCAATCTCGTGAGCTGGAGCTGGATGCGTTCTATGACGCGCTCACCGCTGCGTTCGGCATTCCCCGCAGCGCATGCATCAATATGTACGGCATGACAGAGCTTTCATCCCAGTTCTACGATGATGGCAATGCAAGCTGTCCTTCAATCAAATCAGGTCCCCATTGGGTGCGGAGCCGGGTTGTTAACCCGTTGACAGGGGATAGCTTGCCTGATGGCCAGACCGGCATTCTGGCGCATACGGACCTCGCCCATTTCAATATCGTTACAACAATTTTGACAGAGGATTCAGGGATCGCTGTTGATGGCGGATTCCAATTGCTTGGCCGGGCGGCGGGAACGGCGGCCCAAGGCTGTTCGATGGCCGTGGATGAGTTCCTGAAGGCTGCCGGTGCTGCCTGACGATTATGATCGAACGCGCATGCCATCTGCCCGGGCTCGATCCCGCTGCACTCCAATGGGAGGCACTTCGATTTGATGGCGCGGGCCGGGATATCGCCGTTGAAGTTCCCATACTTTCGGGCGCTGATATGCAGGCGATGGCGGCGCATGTGCGGGCGCATACTATGCGGTACCTGGCGCAATACTCCGTTGGGCGCGTGGTGGATATCGTGGATCAAGCGATTGCTCGGTTGCTGGATCGCAGTGATCCCTATCGCCGCCGGATGGAAGACCTACTGCCTGTGATCACCGGCTATGATCGGGAGATGTTGCGGCTTGGATTAACGGAATACCTGAAATCATTCCGTAAGCCGGAGCTAAAGCGCTTTCTGGCGGAAGATTTTCCCAATCCTGCGATACTGGATGATTTCCAGCCTTTAACAAAGGGCGGTTATGGTCGGGCCTATGGACCAGAGGTCCTAGCGCATATCTGGGCTGGTAATGTGCCGGGTCTGCCGCTTTGGAGTTTCGTTTCAGGGCTTCTGGTGAAGGCCGGAACGATTGGGAAAGTTCCGAGCGCTGAGCCAATGTTCGCAACCTGGTTCGCTCAGCTGCTGGCAGAGATTGAGCCGGAACTGGCGGATTGCATCGCCATCACTTGGTGGAAGGGCGGCGAAGAGGAAGCTGAGCGCGCTTTGTTGGCTGAAGCGGATGTAGCGTTGGCGTTCGGCGGCAATGAAGCCCTTGCAGCCATCCAATCGCGCACCCCCATCACAACGCGCCTTCTGGCTTATGGTCACAAGGTCAGCTTCAGCCTGATCGCCCGTGAGGCGCTGGATGCCGCCAAGGCGTCTGACACAGCGCGCCGTGCGGCCTATGATGTGGCGCGCTATGACCAACAAGGCTGCTACAGCCCCCACACGATTTTTGTGGAGGCTGGGGGCAGCGCAGCACCTCGACAGTTTGCCCAATACCTCGCCCACGAACTCTCTGCACTAGAGCGGAAGTTCCCCCGGCGCTTGCTCGCAATGGGGGAAGCCGCGAGCATTGCGGCATGGCGCAACGCGGAGGAGATGGATGCTGGCGCAGACGTGGTTGGCGACCCAAACGGCGCTTGGTCGGTATCTTTCCTGGAACGTGCGGATGGCTTTGGGCCAAGCGCGCTGAACCGCTCGATCCGTGTTGTGGCGGTTGATGATCTGGCCAGCGTTCCGGCCCAAGCGGCGCCCTATAAGCGCCTGCTGCAGACGGTTGGCATCGCAGCCCCGCCTCGTCGCCTTTTTGCGCTTTCGGCAGCATTGGGTGCAGCTGGCGTGACCCGTATCGCAGCGCTTGGCGACATGACGGCGCCAGAGGCCGGGTGGCATCACGACGGCCGTTATAACTTGAGCGACCTCGTCCGTATTGTGGAGATCGACGGGCGCGCACTTGCCGCTGCAGACAGGCTGGCACCCTATGCCGAATAGCCCCAATTTCGTCGATATCCAAGCCGCTAGTTTCGCCTATTGGGGCGGCGGGGACGTCGTTTTGAACGTCGAATTGTCTATCCCTACTGGTGCCGTGCATTGCCTTGTTGGCCGAAGCGGTTGTGGGAAAACGACGCTGCTGAAAATGGCAGCTGGATTGCTGCAACCGACGGCGGGGTCAGTCCAAATGCTTGGCGAGGATGTGCCTGAACCTTCCCGCAATGTTGGGTTTGTATTTCAGTCGCCGTCACTGTTGGAATGGCAGACGGTGCTAGACAACGTCTTGCTACCAATTTCCCTGCACCAGACAGTCACTGAGGCTGACCGCACAGCAGCGCATGAATTGCTGGAACTGGTTGGTCTAAAAGAACATACCCACCGGTATTCACGCCAACTTTCAGGCGGTCAACAAAGCCGTGTCGCCTTGGCGCGCGCGCTCATTACAAAGCCTGCAGGCCTGTTGATGGATGAACCTTTCGCAGCACTTGACGCCATCACCCGTGAAGAACTGCAGGATGATTTGTTACAGCTCGCTGCCCTTCGTAATACGACAGTGCTGTTCGTCACCCATGATATCGCTGAGGCCGTCTATCTGGCGGACCGTGTGGCGGTGATGGACGCGGGGCAGGTTGTGTTTTCAGCAGATGTAGACCTGCCACGCCCGCGCAACCAAACCCAGCGCTATTCGGCAGCGTTCAACGCAGCGTGCCTCGACCTGCGTAGTGCAATGACACCGGCCAAGCGTGCAGTCGCATGACGCGCACAGCGGTGCTTTCGCTCACCCTATTCGTGACTCTTCTCGCACTTTGGGAAGCTTTTGTGCGGCTGACGGGCGTATCCCCCCTCGTTATTCCAGCCCCTTCCGCTGTGCTCATAGTGCTGTGGGAGGGGCTTACGGTTGGGTTCCTCTGGCCGCATATTTGGGTCACGACGGTGGAAACGCTGCTCGGTTTCGCACTTGGCTGTGCCATCGGGTTTGTTGCTGGAGTCTTACTCGGTGAGATCGATTTTCTGCGCCGCTTGCTCTGGCCTTATGTCTTGGCGAGCCAGGTCGTGCCGAAGCTGGCGCTGGGGCCAATCTTCATCGTCTGGTTCGGGTTCGGCATGACGTCCACCATCGTGATCACGGCGCTGATCTGCTTCTTCCCGCTGCTTGAGAACACGTTGACAGGCCTGCAATCAGTCTCGCCCGAAAAGCGGGACTTGTTTCGCATGTTGGGCGCGTCCAGGCGGCAAACGCTGCTGCGGCTTAAAATTCCATCCGGTCTCCCTGTGATCATGGCGGGTGTGCGCGTCGCCATAGTGCTGGCGCTGGTGGGTGCGGTTGTTGGTGAATTCATTGGCGGGGATGCAGGGCTTGGTGCCAGCATTATCGCGGCCCAGGGCATGATGGATTCAACGCTGATGTTTGCGCTGTTCATCGTCATCACGGCCTTGGGCATGCTGTTTTATCAACTCACAATTCTATTTGAACGTTGGCTGCTCGGCAGCTGGATGAAAGGGCAAGAGACATGATCTTTAATACTTTTGTAGCTGCTGCGGCGCTGCTACTGACGGCTGGAGCTGCGTCGGCGCAGTCCATGGATACGGTGCGGATCGCGGGGTGGAGCAAGCCCATCAGCGAGATCACCAATATCCTGGCTGAGCCCGACAAAGGCTTCTTCAAGGCCCATGATATTGAAATGAAATACGTGCCGGGCGCTGGCGGCGGGTCCGCTATCCGGAACATGCTGGCAGGTGCTGCAGATGTTGCGTTTACGGACCCGGCTTCATTCTATCAAGCGCTCGATAAGGGCGAGGAACTGGTCGCGATCTACAATATCTACCCGCAAAATGTGTTCAATGTCGTGGCACCAGTCGGGCGCGGGATCGCGAAGCCGGAAGACCTGAAAGGCAGGACCATCGGCGTCTACAGCCTTTCCAGCGGCACCCGGCAGAACCTTCAAGTCCTGCTGCATCAGGTTGGACTGACGGAAGGTGACGTGACCATTAAGGTTACGGGCTTGCTGAACTTCGCACCGGTCATTCAAGGCCAAGTCGACGCCACGGCAGCGACGGATACCGGCCTTTATGTGGGTAAGTTGAAGGGCCTGGGCGACGTGAACGTTATCAACGTCGCCGATAGCTTGAATATTCCAAGCGATATGTTCGTGGTGACGGAGGCTTATTATGCCGCCAACAAACCGCTGCTGAAGCGGTTCCTGGCAGCCTACCGCGATAGTGCTGCGTGGATGATCGCCGAACCTGAAGAGGCAGCCAAGATCGCCATTTCGCGCACAATCAATGGCCGGAATGAAGCCGTGAATTTGGAGATTATCAAGATCCGCAATATCTCTGCCCAGTCGGATACGACCCGTGCTAATGGCCTTGGCCACTTCGATATGGACCTGTTGCAGAAGGGTGCTGAAACGTTCAAGGGCCTTGGACTGATTAAGGCGGATCTAGATATGAGCGCTGTCATCAAGACAGACTTGATTCCGGAATAATCCAGTGGATTTCGCCGGAAAATCCATCCTGGTAACGGGCGCCAGTCGGGGCATCGGCGCTGCCATTGCCCAAGCGTTTGCGGCGGAAGGGGCAGCGGTCACGGTCAACTATCTTGCCAATGCTGAGGCCGCTGCCGCCAGCGTTGCGGCCTGTGAAGCAGTGGGCGGGGACGCTATCGCTGTCCAAGCTGATGTGGCGGATCGTGAAGAGGCGTTCAGCCTTGTTGAGCAGGCGGTTGATACGTTCGGAAAAGTTGACGTTCTGGTGAACAATGCGTTCCGGCCCTACCGCTTCGATCCGGAACAACGAAAGCTGCATTGGGAACTAGATTGGGCTGATTATCAGGCACAATTTGAGGGTGCCGTGAAGTCTGCCCACGGCTTGGCGCAGGCAGTGCTGCCGTCTATGCTGGCCCGTGCAGAGGGATCAATCGTTAATATCGCGACGGATTTGGTAGCCCGTCCAACCGTGCCGTACCACGAGTACACGACGGCCAAGGCGGCGTTGATCGGGTTCAGCCGTAACTTGGCGGCGGAATTGGGACCGATGGGCGTGCGCGTGAATACGGTCGCACCTGGGCTGGTCTATCCAACGGCGGCGAGCGAGGCGACGAAGGAATCCGTAAAGGATGCGATCATCGCGCAAACGCCGCTTCGGCGCATTGCTGGACCCGGCGATATCGTCGGGCCTGTGCTATTTCTGGCGTCAGATTGGGCCCGGTTCATGACCGGACAGACGCTCTATGTGGATGGCGGTTTAGTGATGGGATGAGGCGCTAAAGCGTCATCTCATTCTTGGCAGTGAACGGTTTTCGGAAGGCCATTTGGGCGCCGCGGATTGTTTCCAGCAACTCGTCGCCTTGCTCTTCACAAAGCTGATGAAAATCAGGATCGAGGGAGAAGCAGATGGCGGCGTAGTTATCATCCGTCATGCGGGCGACCCAACCCGTGATGGGACCGTAGCCTGGCAGATCAAGCGTGGCACGGTCGCCAACGTCAATGCCGAACAATGGCCCAACCAGGGCACCGCCAGCCGAAATATTCACCAGCCGGGTGGTGCGTGAGCGTTGGTTGGAATTAATGATCGCCAGGTAGTCAACGGGGAGCCGACGCGCTACGCGGCGGTTATCATCAGAAATCTGGGTTTCCGCGATATCGGAAACCTCGTTCAGGTTAGTCGTATCCATCGGTCGCGGCTCCAAACTCTAACTTTTGTTCGAGCGTAGAGTGCCGCGAGATTGCTTTCGAAATTGCTAACGCAGATAGGCCAAAGCCAAGGAATTTGGCTCGGCGATTTCTGGGGCCGGGCCTTCGGCAACAATCTTGCCACTAACAAGCACGGCTGCACGGCTGGCGAGGCGGCTTGCGGCGGCGGCATTCTGTTCTGCGATCAGGATTGCGACGCCCGATTGGCGAACAGCTTTAAGGGCTTCAAACAGACCAGATGCAGTGTTTGGCGCCAAACCAAGTGACGGCTCATCAAGCAGCAATAATGTGGGTCGCCGCATCAGCGCCCGGGCAATGGCGAGAATCTGCTGTTCCCCACCGGAAAGCCGCCATGCCTCTGCCTTTAAGCGCCCCGTGAGGGGTGGGAAGAGTGCCAGCATTTCCTCGAGCCGCGTTTGGCGCATAGCCCGGGGATCATCCGAGGCTGCAAGCATGTTTTCCCGCGCGGTAAGTCCCGGAAACACACGGCGGCCTTCCGGCACATATCCAGCACCCGCCCGTGCCATTCTGCCAGGGTCACCGCCTTTGACTTGCTCGCCATCGAAGATGATCTTGCCAGCATCCAGTGCCTCTAGACCCATGATCGCGCGTAGCAATGTGGATTTTCCGGCACCATTGGGGCCGAATAAGGCCAGAGCCTCACCTGCCGCGAGTGACAAGTCGAGTGGGCCGAGTAGTGCCGTGTCTGCGGCACCAATGCGGGCTTTTTGGATGGTGAGCAACTCTTTGTTCATGATCCTGCACCATCAGCCAGAGGCGCGCCTAAATAAGCGGTGATGACTGCGGGGTCGCTGGTTACGGCGTCAGGATCGCCGGATGCGATGACGCGACCTTCGCTCATGCAGACCATCGATTCAGCAAGGGCTGCCAGAAATGGCACGTCATGCTCCACTACCAATACGGCAGCACCTGTATCTGCGGCGTCACGCAGTATATGGGCGAGGTGCTGGCGCTCATCGGCTGTTAACCCAGCGGCGGGTTCATCCAGCAGCAGAACGCTGGGGCATGCTGCCAATGCGCGGGCGATTTCTAAGAACCGCTGCGCGCCTTGGGGAAGTTGGCTGGCAGGCGTTCCGGCTTCCGCCGTCAGGCCAACAGCATGCAGCGCCGCCCAAGCATGCTGGGATGGTGCGCCGACAGCCCATACGTTTTCCAGCGCTGAAAGGTCTGGCACCAAAGCAGGTGTTTGGAATGTGCGTCCAATCCTGCCGGTCAGTTGGATAGTCCCCGTTGACGGTTGATCCAGCCCAGTCACCAAGTTCAGCAGCGTTGATTTGCCCGCTCCGTTTGGCCCGATCAACCCCGTGATCTGACCGGGCTTCAGAGCCAGGTCAACGTCGGATACAGCCGTGACGCCGCCAAAGCGCTGCGTAAGTCCAGTGGCAGTGAGCCCGCCTTCATTGGCGGGTTTCAAACCTATCGGTGGCAGCGCATCTATGTGCCGCGCGGGCCTGAGCGCTCTCGTGGCTTTGGCAAGCAGCGCCGCAAGGCCTTCCGGCGCTAGCCAAATCGCCAATAGTAGTAGAGCGCCATAAGCGATCAGATAGGTTTGTTCCAGAAACCGCAGCCATTCAGGCGTCCAGGTAACGAGCAGCGCCAATAGCATAGCGGCAGGCGGGCTGCGCCGACCGCCGATAATCACCACCGCCAGGATTGCCGCCATGGTTTTGAACGCCAGCACATCGGGAGAAACCAAGCCGACTGTGAACGCATGGGCAGCACCACCAAGGCCACCTGCAAGCGCGCCAACGGCCATTGCCGCCACACGGATCGGGCCAGCGTGAATGCCGAATGCGCGGGCGGCCAGGGGTTCCGTTCGCAGCAGTGTCAGCTGCTCTCGTCCGAAATATCGTTGGAAGCCGTAAAAGGCACCTGCTGCAGCCAACGCCGCCAACCAGGCAAACCCAGCGCGGGCCTCAGCGCTGTTCAGCCAAGCGGGCGCAGGCATCATCAGTAAGCCATTGGCACCGCCAGTCACGCTTTCCCAATTGGTTGCAATGATCACGGCGATTTCGGCAAGCGCCAGTGTCGCCAGGGCGAAATAATGGCTTTCGAGGCGGCGGATAACGCCTGTTAATGCAGCGAAAATCAGTGCTGGCCCAATCGCTGCTGCTGCCAGGGCCAAGCCGAACGGCCAGCCGGAAAGCGGCAGGACAGTCAGCGCATAGGCACCGAGCCCCATCGCCATCCCTGCTGCGAGGGAAAGCGCGCCCGCCAGCCCGAATACGATCTGCCAGCCAATCGCCCCAGCCGCCAGCGCGCCCGCAAGTGCTAAAAGGTGCAGGCTATATCCGCTCATGCCCGCTTGCCTTTGGCCTCACCACCAAGCCCCTGGGGGCGGAATGCGAGCAGGGCTACGAATCCCGCATATAGCAATGCCTCGGCGACGGCATGGCTGACCAGGGCGGCACCAATGGTTTCAAACAACGCGATCGCGACGGCGGCGACAGTAGTTGGCAAGATGCGGCCCCACCCGGCGGCAGTCGCAGCGACATAGGCTTTCAGGATGTAGTCCGCACCAGCGCCCGGCGTTGCATAATGCTGTGCAGCGAGTAGCACGCCCGCCAGCCCAGCGAGTGCACCGGCGACGGCGAAGGCCAAAATCGCCAACCGGATCACGGGGATGCCGTGGGCGGCGGCGATCTCTGGGTCCTCAGCTGCCGCGCGCATACGGCGACCAACCTGGCTTTTCGCGAGCACGGCCCAAACGGCAATGAATGCAATGGCGGCAGCGCCCAGGCTGATCAGCGCCTGCCAGCTCATAAAGACTGCGCCTATGTGCACGCCGCCACTCGCGATCTGTGCTGGAGCTTGCGGTGCGCCGCCGAAGCTGGCTGTCAGGGCGTTCTGTAGGACGATGCCAATGGCGATGGCGGCGATGAACGTTGCCTCAATCGGCCGATTGCGGAGCGGTGCCCAGCTGAGGCCCGCGACGCTGAGGCCCAGCAGTGCACCCGCTGCTATCGCCAGCCCTGCAGCCGCCGGTCCGCCAAGGCCACCAAGCGCACCGCCAGCCACTGCAACGTATGCCGCTGCGACAGCGACATCGCCGTGCGCGAAATTTATGGCCCCGGCTGACCGGAGCGCCAACGCGAAGCCAAGTGCCAGTAAGCCATATCCAGCGCCAAGCGCCAGACCGTTGAACAGCAATTGCAGGGATAGCGCGTCCAAGGTTTGCGGCGCTATTGCACGCCGTCGAGCGCTTGATATCGCTTGGCGATCCGGGCGCGATGACTGGTGCCGTCATAGCAAACGATCACAGCATCATGAGCCATGTCGCCGCGCCCATTGGTGCGATAGGTCATGGCCACGCCTGGATAGCGCATGCCTGACAAAGCTTTTCGAACATCAGCGGGGTTTTTGGTGCCAGATTTCAAGGCTGCCGCCAACATGCCCATGGCGTCATATTCCGCCAGCGCGAAGGCGTCTGGCTCCTGATTAAAGCGCGCCCGGTAGGCATCTGCGAAGGTCTTGCCGGGACCATCTATTTCCGCTGCAGGGGCAGAGCCGGATTCAGCGCACACGCCCTTCAGCATGGCTGGATCCAGCAATGCCGCTGTCGTCGGTTGATGCATCGCCGAGCCCGCAATAATGGGCAAATCCATTCCAAGCTCAAACGCTTGCCGAACCGCAAGAGACGTCGGGCCGCCATGCAAGTGCAGCAGCAAGCCATCAGCACCGGCAGCGCGCGCCTTTGCGAGTGCGGACGTGAGGTCTTTGGCCGAAGGCGGCACGCCTTCTTCATAGACAGGCGTTACACCCAGCTTTTTCAGATTGGCGACCAATTCAGCGCGGCCACTTTGGCCATACGCTGTTGTTTGAAAAATGATCGCAGGTGCTTTTATTCCTAAATCTTCAACGGCATAGCGGGCGTGCGCCGCCTTAACCACCACGTCGCCGGGGAAGAAGCGGAAGATGTTTGGGCTGCCCATCGCGGTCAGCTTTGCCGTGCCAGAGATCGTCAAGATCGGCACACCCTCAGCATCCGCCAGCGGCAACAGTGCCAGCATTTGTGAGCCAAGGATCGGTCCCAACATCGCAGGTGGCAGCCCATCCCGGAGTGCGCGTCGGAAAGCACTGACAGCGACGGCGGGTGCGGTTGTCGTATCCTGGATATCGGCTTTGATCAGGCCATCGCCTGCATGATCTGCGGCCAGCAGCGCGCCATTGCGCTGTGCGCCGCCTTCAAGCGCCAGAAATCCGGTAATTGGCGCCAGAACTGGCACGGTTACAGGCTCCGCAGATACGGCGAAACCGGTGAAGAAACCTGCGCTTAATAAACAGGCCGTCCATAAAGTCAGCTTTCTCATAAAGCCGTTCTCCCTACGCTGGCATGATCCAGATCAGGTTCGGTGAGTGCTTCTCAGTCTCGAATCCGCATTATGCAAACCGCGACGCCCCAGCCGGCAAGCTTGCAAGGTGCAGCGGTCCGCCGTGTACGTCAACCAGTGAAAAATTCCCTTGAAACCAGTTTTTCGGTTTCCTATTTCGTGTCTGTCAGCCGGGGCAGCCCAAAAAGGGGGTCTCGGAGACGCGTCTGGCTCATGTGAGCGGGCGATAGATTGACCCTAAACATCGCTTCTAAGGAGGATGTCTCTTATGCGTACCCTAGATTTTGCCCCCCTGTACCGTGGCGCCGTCGGCTTTGACCGCATCGTCAACATGTTCGAGAACATGGAACGCCCGGACGAAGGCGGCTATCCGCCCTACAATATCGAAAAAGCTGGCGAGGACGCCTACCGCATCACGCTTGCGGTCGCAGGTTTTGGCGACAGCGATCTCTCGATTGAGGTCAAGGAAGACCAGCTCACAATCGCTGGCGCTCTGGCCGAGCAGAAAGAAGGCGAGCGCGCCTACCTGCATCGCGGCATTGCATCCCGCGGGTTCCGTCGCGTCTGGCGTTTGGCGGATCACGTCGAGGTCGTTGGCGCGAAGCTTGAGCATGGTTTGCTACATGTGGACCTTGAGCGCCGTGTGCCTGAAGCCAAGAAAGCACGCCGCATCGAAATTGCTGGCGGCACTGCTGAAGCGCCTGCTATTGAAGGCGAAACTGTAAACTAAAGGCCCTGCAGCCTGGGTGCTAAGCCCGTGACGGGGTCTATGTGTCCAAAGGCTTAGGTCCGATGCATCACCCCGGATTCATTGTTTGGAGTGATCCAAATACGGCATTGTCCAGCCCATGGAGCCACGGGCGGTCCGCAAGGGCCGCCCGGCGCGGCTCTTCAGGTGACGTCCCCTGGGCGCGTCCCCGGGGCGCACCTGCTGATAAAGACAACAGGACGGCCCAGCATGGTTCAGCTTGCTGGGCCGTTTTGCTGTGAGGGCGTCAATATTTTAAGAAACCCAATGCCCCGGGACGAGATTCATCCCGGGGCCATGCTCAGTTGATCGATGGGTGCCGCTTAGTGAGACTTGCGGTCGCCAGATTCGTCTTCGCCGTCACGGTCGATGCCGTTTGCACGCGCCCAGAGTGCAGCTTGTGTAAGGTTCGTGGCGCCAATTTTACGAAGCAGATGGCGGAGCTGCGCCTTCACCGTTATATCGGTCGTGCCGAGATTGTTGGCGATGACCTTGTTCGAGTGACCAGCGAGCAGACCATACAGAATATCTTTCTCACGCGGTGTAAGGCGGGCTTCGCCAACGGTTGCTGCAGGGCCACGGGCACCTTCAGCCAGGGAGCGTGCCATCCGGAGCGGGGCGACGTTCTCGCCCAGTGCTACCAGATTAATTGCCTGCACCAGTGCCACGGGCGACATGTCCTTGAACAGGCAGCCATCAACGCCAGCACGCAGGGCTGCCGTTAGCATGGCTTCGTCTGCACCATTGGAGAGTGTGACGATGCGGGCATGGCGCCACATTGCTTTGATCTGTCCAACCCATTCAGCCTTTGGATCAGCAGGGGCGTCAATCACAACAATAATATCTGGGTTAACGTTGGCAGCCTTGGCGGCTTCCAAGTCTGCGATCTTTTCAGAATCGCCTTCTAGTGTGAATGGTGCTGTCTGCAACAGGCGCTTTAGGCCTTCGCGGAAGAGCATGTCGCCGCCGACCAGCAGAACGCCGAACTTCTCTACATTAGCGGCAGTGACTACAGCGCCGACTTCGTGCGCGCCTGTATTGTTGTTGTTTGTACGGCTGTCGGTGTTGCTAAGCATAATAATCTCCAACTTCGTGGATTTGTCTGTTGTTTGGGGCTTGTTGGCGCGTGCCGCGTTAGGGCTGGGGCGACTCAAGCGGTCGCATCGCCAGTTGCATGCGGCGCCTCATCAAGACCGTGCTGATCTACACGTTCTGCATCACGCTTTGTTTGACAGGCGGGCCGACAATGGTTGCCTCCCGGATGATGGCGGACATGATCTTTGCCCGCCGTATGGGCGAAGCGTCCAGCCTGATTGTGGCGTTATATGCGGTGTCGCTCGGTGCGTCACAGCTGGTTGCCGCACCCCTGTTCTTTTTGATTGCAGACCTGTCGCCAAGCGCCTCTGTCGCTGCTGTGGTGAATTTTGGGCTGGTAGCGGCTGTGTGGGCGGGTGCCACGTTCATCACCGCGCTGAAGGACTATTGGACAATCACTATCGCCTTCGCGATTGGGATGGTCACGGCCTTCGTCATGGGAATCTGGCTGGGCGGCATGTACCAGACGTCGGGCCTGTTATGGGGATTTAATATCGGCCTTGGGGCAATCGCCTTTGCATTACTGGGGCGCATTTTGGCGGAATATCCGTCTGACGTGCGCAATGTGCAAAACCTAGGCAAGCGTCTGCGGCCGCTCTGGCCTTATCTCGTTGTTGGTGCGTTGCATAATCTTGGCGGATGGTCAGATAAATGGATCATGTGGTGGACCGCGCCTGAAGCCCAGAGCGCGATCAACCTGCCGTTCTATTCCCATTATGACGGGGCTATGTTCGCCGCATATCTCACTATGATCCCGGCGCTGGCAGCCTTTACATTGCATGTGGAGACCGGCTTCTTCGAACGCTACCGCCGCTTCTACGATGACATCGCCGATCACGCGACGCTGCCAGAAATCACCCGCGCCCATAAAAATTTGATGGAAACACTGTTTGGTGGGCTTCGGAACCTTGTGGTGCTGCAAGCCGCTGTGACAGTTACGGCACTGCTAGCCGTTCCCACGCTGGTAGAAATTCTGGATATGGACTTCCGACAAATAGGCATGCTGCGCTTCGGCATTCTAGGTGCTGCGTTTCATATGCTGATCGTCGTGGCGACGATCCTGCTTTGCTATTTTGACCTTCGGTACGACAACATGCGCCTGCAGGCCGTGTTCCATGGAACGAACGTCATTGGTGCTATTGGCTCAATCGCCGCTGGATTCCCATTCTACGGCTACGGCTATTTCCTGGCCGCGATGGTGACAGCGCTTTAAGGGCTTTGGCTGGTATATCGCCGCGTCGGCAAGCTGCCCTACATCACGTTCGTGACGAAAAATCCATCACTTCGTTCGAATGCGAAGGCTTTAATCTAGCTTACGCTTTACGCACACCCTAAAGCGGCATATCTCCAGAGAAGACACATTCTTTTGGAGCAGTGCGCGATGGTGCGTTTGACGAAAATCTATACCCGTGGCGGTGATGGCGGGTTGACCTCGCTGGCGTCTGGCGAGCGGCGGCCAAAGCATGATTTCAGGGTTGCCGCCTATGGTGCTGTCGATGAGGCGATGAGCGCGATCGGCGTTGCGCGCTTGCATACAGAAGGCGACCTGGACGCCATGTTAGCGCGCATCCAGAATGATCTCTTTGATGTCGGTGCCGATTTGGCGACACCGCCGAAGGATGGCGAGGATCAGCCAAGCGGCCTTAGGGTCGTCGATGCGCAGGTTGATCGGCTTGAGCAGGAAATTGATGGGCTGAACGCCAATTTGGCACCGCTCAATTCCTTCGTTCTGCCAGGTGGTACGCCCGCTGGTGCGCATCTGCACATGGCCCGCGCGTTGACCCGGCGTGCGGAGCGTGAAGCGACGCGGTTGGCAGCGGAAGAACCGGTCAGCCCCCCGGCGATCAAATATTTGAACCGCCTCTCTGACCTGCTCTTCCAGATGGCGCGTCATGCCAATGACGACGGCGCCAATGATGTGCTTTGGGTTCCGGGTGCCAACCGCTAAACGGGACTTAGTCCGGTATATTTTCCGGGCACCAAAGCATCATAGCGGCCAAAGCGATAATGACGGCGACGACGGCGGCAAGGCCAGTTAAGCCGGGCATGCTGTTTGCCAAAACGGGTACATTGATGATGATCATTAGGGACGCGATCAGGCTAAAAAAGGCGACGGGAAGCAACATCGCTCAAGACCTCGCGAATTATGATTAGGCCGACAGTATGTCCGCCCTTCGAACGGTCTTAGTACTATTGCGATTTAGGCCTAAATCCTTGCGGGCG
>Ga0315321_10000113_pt1 | contig 49859 bp, 14 predicted proteins | sample M180m21515metaG_FD_203464 | JGI IMG/M metagenome (GOLD analysis project Ga0315321, IMG submission 203464) | Ammonia-oxidizing marine archaeal communities from Monterey Bay, California, United States - M1 80m 21515 | ecosystem: Environmental > Aquatic > Marine > Intertidal zone | place: USA... | reverse complement strand
AGTAGAGTAATAATATATAAATCTCGAAAAGAGGTGGGATTAAGTTCTCACCTCTTTTTATTTTATATTTCTAATATATTTTGTATATTATTGTTAGGTGCCTGTGCGCCCCAAATAACTTCTATTGTAATGGCAGCAAAACATATACTAAGTCTTGATTCTTCATTAGTGTCAAATTGTGAAATTCTTCATTTAAAAGACACTAGTCAATACGCTCCTAATCTGGAGGTTGACTGTGCTGAACTTCTTATAACCGCTCCTGGATTTAGCTCTGCATTAGTAGAGACAGGTCCGGGTTTTGATCTTCAGATAACAGCTTGTTCTCTTAACTTACAGACTACAGCTTGTAGTGAAGACAGAGCACACTTACCAGATGGTGTATATGTAGTTAGATATAGCGTATCTCCTAATGATAAAGTTTTTGTTGAGTATAACATTCTACGATCTACACACCTCATGCATTTGTACTATGAGAAGATGGGAGATATAGATATTAACCCATGTGAACCTTCCTCTGATAAAAAAGAGCTTATGGATCAAATGGCAATTATAAGAACATATATAGATGCGGCAAAAGCCAAAGTAGAATATGCAGCTAATCCTACACAAGGGATGGAGCTCTACGACTTTGCCAAACGCAAATTAGAAAAGATCACTTGTAAAACCTGTTAATTAAAAAAAGTATGTCTGCAATATGTACACACTGTGGTAAACCTTTCAGTTGTGGTTGTCAAAAAACCAAAGACAAAAATGGAAATGTAGTTCATAAAAAATGTAAGGCAGCTGCCGACAAAAAATAAAATATGGAGCAACAGGATTATACAGTAAGAAAATTAGAGATCGAATTAAACTTCGCTGATGATGTGTACAAAGCATATCGTGGGGAGAAGTATGGGATGGGTAATTGCTGTGGTTCTGATTTAGCTGACAACATTGCTAAAAAAAGTCTGTGTGATTGGCAAGATAACAAGGTATTGACATATACAATAAAGTCTATTACATCTGAATTATATACACCTCCTGATGAATTTTCTGTAGATGAGGATATAAACGCTCCTTCTTGGGTTAACAAGATGTGTGGTCAAGACGGAAAATGTGGTGAATATGCTACAGTAGATAACAATGTTGGACTTAAATGTAACGATGATGAATGTTTTTTAATTCAAGCTGTTACAGCAACAGGACTACCTGTTCCAAATTATGATATTATATTAAATGGTGTTTCTCAGGGACTCACCAATGATATGGGTAAATTACGCTTCTGCATGGCAGCAGCATCAATCGATACAAATCACAATTTACAATTGTGTGAATGTCTTACCACAACTGGAGGTTGTGATCAACAACGTATAACTATAGTACTAGAATGCAAATAGATAATAACAACGAGGAGTGTCCGGAGGAGCCTTGCGGTAAGCCATTAACAAATTGTGAGGATGATGCTGTAGTCATTCCGTCAGGGAATGCAATATGTGGTTGTATGACTGAAGGTGCGGATAACTATAATCCTGATGCAGTATACCAATGTGAACTTTGTACTTATTGTGATCAGTTAACTGTAACATGGGACCTGACACACCCTACAAATGATATTTCTACGGATGGTGCAATAAATCTCCATGTAACTGAAGGAACACCTGTAGCAGAAGGGGAAGGTGACGGTTATAGTTATATGTGGACAGATGGAGTTACAACACAAGATCGGTCAGCTATAACTTCTGGTCTTTATATCTGTGAAGTAACAGACGCAGGAGGTTGCGTTAAGTCTGTAATGATTGTTCTTAACGCAGACAATTCTACCACATATGGTTGTATAAATGCTACACCAGGAGACTTTCCTGATGTAAATGGGAACGACAACAACGGCGACCCTTGCCCATACCCATGTGAGGGTGGTTATCTAGTGTTTAACTATGATCCTGCTTCAGAAATAAGTGATGGGTCGTGTATAGAGACAGGCTGTACTGACTCGGATGCTTTAAATTATGCAACAGGGCAACAATATGATTGTTTAGGGGCAGATGTAACTGTAGATGGTTGGGTAGGAGTTAATGGATGGAATTCATGCTGTACATACTGTGTGGACGGTTGTACTGATCCAAACGCTCGAAATTACGATCCAGCGTTAGGTGCAACATGTGACGATGGTTCGTGTTTATACTATTGGAGGTGTTTTGAAGGAAAAGGGGGTTTGTCTGGTTGTATTCCTGTAATGTCAGGAGAAGTAACTGCGTATCTGACACAAGAAGAATGCAATGCAGAACTTGGGAATGATTGTGGGAATATTGGTGGTTGTACTGACACTAAGGCATGTAATTTTAATACTCTAGCCCAATATGATAACGGGGATTGTACTTATGAGTGTATTGGATGTCATGATTCTACTGCATGTAACTACGACCCGGATGCTAGACTAGGGTGTGACGATTACGTTTGTTGTACATATATAGGTGCTGGAGAATGTGACTGTGACGGTAACGTTGTCGACGAGTGTGGAGTTTGTAATGGAGCCGGACCTGAAGAGTGTGGATGCGGTAAATCCATTCCAAAAGCAAAAGATGCAGATGGGAGAGATGTAACTGTATTCTGTGATTGTTTTGGTAACCAGTTAGACGACTGTGGGCTTTGCGGAATAACACCTTATAATAGTTGTTTCACATGTACAGATGAAAATGCTTGTAACTATGTTCCATATGAAGGCTTGGGTACTGCTATGGAGGACGGTTCATGTCAGTACAATGACAACTGTGGAATTTGTGGTGGACCAGGAGATGCTGATGATTGTGGTGGGTGTTCCGGTGATGCATATGAATTTATCAATGGTTTAGATGATTCGGATGGTTATACAATTAACGGTGCAGGAGTATTCTGTGACTGTGACGGGAATGAAGATGATGCATGTGGATTTTGTAATGGTTCTGTTGATAGTCTAGTTGCTGCAGAATCAGCTGCAGTTGGTGACTGGTGCGGATGCGATGAAGAGGTTGGAATAACATGGACCGAGTGTGGGATTATTACTGGTGACTGTAGTAACACCACTGTGATTGTACCCGAAGCTTCAGCGGTTTCAGGAAATATTTGTAACTGCCAAGGTTGGCTCTGGGATGATTGCATGGCTTGTGTTCATCCGAGCGCTGCATATTTTGAAGCAAATACACCTATAACAGGTGCCCCTTGTGATTGTGATGGAACCACTTTTGGTGTATGTACTGACTTCTGTGCATCAGATATTACACCACCAGCTTGTATTACAAATGATTGTCAACTATCTACATTAGATTGTAATGGTGTATGTGGTGGTGGTCAAGTAGTAGACGACTGTGTTCCTGCGGTTTGTGGAGGTGATAACTCATCTTGCACAGGTTGTATGGATCCATTAGCTTGTAACTATAATTCTAGTTATACTATTGAAGATAATACACTATGCTCTTTTTCTGGTTGTTATGGATGTACAGATTCTTCAGCTTGTAACTACGACTCGACAGCAACTCAAGATGACGGGTCTTGTGCTGAAGATGACGAGTGTGGTGTTTGTGGTGGAGACGGTATCCCAGGGCCTGATTGTGATTGCGACGGAAACGTTCTTGATGAATGTGGAGTTTGTGGTGGAAATAGTACTGCATGTGCTGGCTGTATTGATCCTGGTGCGTGTAACTTTGATGACAATGCTACTATAACTGATAACTCTTGTGAATATCTAACTTGTGCTGGATGTACAGATGATGCTGCATGTAACTTTGATCCGGAAGCTACTATTTCTGATGGTTCTTGTTTACAAGCAGACGTATGTGGTGAATGTGGTGGTACGGCTTACTTTGCAGCTAATGGTGTAGATATTCTCCCTTCATCAAATGGCGGATTTTGTGATTGTGGTGTGGCGCCGGATTTTGAGGGGAGTTTAGTATATGACTTCTGTGGTATTTGTGATGGAGACGTTCCAACGGATCCTACAGGCAATAACAATTTTGGTGAGTATTGTGATTGTGCTGATGAAAACGGAGATATTAACGGAAATCCCTTAACGGTTGATGAATGTGGTACATGTAACGGGGGTGGATATGCAGCTACAAATCAGTGTGGTGAAGACGGTTGCGGTGACTTTCCTAATGGCGGTTGTAATTGTGACGGAGCTCAACTAGACGAATGTGGCGTATGTGGCGGTGGTGGAATTGATACTGGATTTTGTGATTGTGATAGTTTAATAGTAATGGATCAATGTGGTGGTTGTGGCACAGGTCTGGTTGCTGGTGATAATCCTGATGATCCTTGTTCTTGCACTGGTTACGGTGAATCATGGAATTACGTAGACGAGTGTGGAGTGTGTGGAGGAACAGGTATTCCAGAAGGTGATTGTAACTGTCATGGTAATACAATAAACGGGTGTGGTATTTGTGGTGGAAATGGTGAAGAGTTAATAGTAGATTCAAGCGGGAATTATATTGGAAATTTTGAAAATAATTTACCAACTGCTGCAGTTGTAACAGGTAGTGGTGCGGTGGGCTGGACTCTAAATACTTCCTCTCCTCTAGTAGGCCTAAAAGACGGTTTATTAACAAGTGACGGGACAGGGGCTTCAGATGAATACCCACGTCTTGTTTTTGGTGCTGCCCTTGTAATTGGTCAGCGTTATGTTTTAAAATTCCACTATACGGTAAATTATGGAACTTGTATTCTTAGTAGTGTATCTACGGATAACTGGAATCTGACTACAAGTAACACCACAGATTTACAAAGTACGCAATTACAAGTAGTTGGACCAGTTATCCAGCAATTTGTACATTACTTTACAGCAGTATCGGATTCGGGAGACAATTCATCAGATGCAATATCACTAAACTTTGACGGACAAGAAGAATTTGAAGTCCAACTCGATAACATATCTGTAAGGGTGCAAAGTGATGAGGGAGATGCTCTTACTGAAGGCGCTTGTAATTGTGATGGTAGCCAGTTAGACGACTGTAATGTATGTGGAGGTGGATATGTAATTCCATTAAACGAGTGTGACTGTGAAGGAAATACTTTAGACTTGTGTGGAATTTGTGGCGGCCCTTATACGGCTGGTTCTACTACTAACATCCCTCCTTCCTATAATATAGAAGATTTATGCGAATGTCCTCTTGATGAAGATGAGGTTCTGGATGCTCAGGGCGTGGTAGACTATCAATACCATGTTGACTTCTGTAATGATTGTGGAGGTGGAAACGCTGCTTGTGCAGGATGTATGAATCCAGATGCAAACAACTATGATTCTTCAGCTACTCATCCTGGAAATTGTGCAGGTTGTACAGATATAGCTGCTTGTAACTATGTTCCAGGTATGAATACTAATGAGGGTTGTACTTATATTGCTGAAGGAGAATGTAATTGTGCAGGTGATGTTCTCGACGAGTGTGGAGTTTGTGGCGGAGATGGCTTTGCTGTCGGTACTTGTGATTGTGCTGGAAACGTTGACGATTTACAAGGTGTATGTGGTGGAGATTGTAGTGTATTTGATGAATGTGGAGTGTGCAATGGGCCGGGTGCTCAAGGAGAATGTGACTATAATAATGTAGGGGCCAATTGTCAAGATATGACCTCTGGCGACTGTGATTGTAATGGTAACCAGTTAGATGATTGTGGCGAGTGTGGTGATATTGATGGCCCTAATGCTTCTTGTACGGGATGTATGGACTCCGATTATTGTAACTACGATGCTTCTGCGCTATTTCAATGTGATGGTTGTTGCACAACTGATTGTTGGGGCTGTACGGATAATAACCCAAGTACCAACGGTGGAGTAGCTTCTAACTATGACGCTGATGCAACAATGCCTTGTATAGAAAACGATGTAGCTAATGGTTGTTGTACTTACCCTGGATGTACAAACGAGGCATCTTGTAACTACAATAGCACTGCTAACCTTGATGATGGTTCATGTGAAGTAAACGATGAGTGCGGAGTGTGTGGCGGTTCAGGAATTGCTGAAGGAGACTGTGACTGTGCTGGAAACGTTTTCGATGAGTGTGACGTATGTGGTGGAACAGGTATTCCTGATGGAGAATGTAATTGTTCTGATAATGTTCTAGATGCGTGTGGAGTATGTGGAGGACCTGCACTAGATACAGGTAATAACGGAATAGATTTAGGAACTGAATCTCTTGTATGTGATTGTATCGACCAAACAGTAATTATAGACGCATGTGGTGATTGTGATGGAGGTGTAACATCTAATTTCCATGGCCTTATGCAAAATGATTGGACAAATGGTACATATCCTCCAAGTAATGATGGGTACTGCGATTGTGCTCAAACATTGACTTATGACTATGGTCCTAACTACACAGATGCAGACGGGATAGCAGACGTTGCTGGGTGGGAAGCGGCGTTTGCAGCAACCGAAAACCGTGATTATGAGTCTGTATGTGATTGTATGGTAGCAGGTACAGAACTTGTACATCATTTTTCCGGTCCAGAAGATGCCGGGAAACTTTGTAGTTGTTCTGGTAGTAGTCAATATTACTGGGATAGTTGTGGTGCTTGCCTAAGTGAAGGTCAATTAAATAATCTGAATTGGGGTGTCTTTTTTGAAGAGACAACAACATCTGCTGGTCCAGATGCAAACGACGCAGGGGGCACCACATATCCAGTAACTACAAATGCTCTAGGTGTTCCCGCATGTGGTTGTACAGAAACGCAGTATACTAAATTTGAGCCACAGTTTAACGACGCATGTGGTGAATGTGGTGGAATTGTGACAATTGACTCTAGTAATGGATTGTTTGATTATGGTATAAATCCTGCTTGGGGTGGAGTTTATTGTGATTGTAATTATGAACAGTATGATGACTGTGGAGTATGTCAATTGCCTGAAGACCAAAATTCAACGCAAGATGAATGTGGAGTATGTGGAGGACCAGGAGCTATCTACGGATGTGGATGTGCTGATATTCCTGAAGGCGACTGTGATTGTGAAGGAAACGTTTATGACTGTACTAATACAGATTGCGGTGGTACAGCTGTAGTAGACGAATGTGGAATATGTGGCGGAGATGGGGCTGTTTACGAGTGTGGATGTGCTGGAATTGCTGAAGGCGAATGTAATTGTGCCGGAGACGTTCTTGACGACTGTGGAACATGTGGCGGAACTCAATACGTAAATGAATCAACTGGTTTATTAACTAATGGAGACTGTGATTGTGCTGGAAACCTTATGGAAGCTTGTGGTTGTGGAATACCTATGCCAGATGGCGCTTGTGATTGTAATGGAGACGTACTGCACTGTGGTGTCTGTGGAAATGGTGGAATATGCGGATGCATGGACTCAACGAAGTGTAATTACAACTCTGACGCTACTTCAGGTGAAGACGGGTATAATAACGGGGTTTACTATGATGGTAATTGCCTAGAAAATGACGACTGTAATAGTTGTGGTGGGGACATTTTCTATGCTAATAACACTGATAACACAGAGGGTTATGCTTCAGATAGCATAGAAAATCTTTGTGATTGTGATAATAACGCCTGGGACGATTGTGACGTATGTGGAGGGGATAATTCTTCTTGCGCAGACTGTATGGTTCCTGCAGCATGTAACTACAACGAATTAGCTACAGTTGCATGTGCTAATGACTCTTGTTGTAACTACGATGACGACTGTGGAGTATGTGGAGGTAATAATACCACGTGCGCAGGTTGTACAGATAATGATTCAACTACTAATGGTGGTGAGGCATGTAATTACGACCCTACAGCTACCATAGATGATGGATCTTGTACTTATGGTTGTCTTGGTTGCACGGATCCAAATGCAAACAACTACGATCCTTCTGCGTCGGATCAATGTTGGGGAGACAATTCTTGTTGTAATTACGGTTATACGTGCACCTCATTTGTAGATACACCAGCAGTTCCTCCTCAATGTGAAGGCGTAAGCGTAACTTATATCCAAAATATGCCGGATGAGGCTTTATTTCCTAATGCCCCCGGTTTTGTAGATTTTATGACCACAAATCCAACGTTTACTGATGATATAACGGATGAAAAAGTTTACTGTATCCCTTTATCTAGTATCATCACAGATGATCCTACGCTATATGAGAATGCATATGATGGGGTTGGGGAGTGTGCTCATTGTGATCACAATGAGGGTGTAGACGGTTTACGTATAGGTCTTATGTATAGGTTATATAAAGTCAACCCATATACTCTTCTAGCAGCATCTCCTGACATAAGATCAGGAACTAAAGGACCAGCTCTTCCTTCTAATGTAATTGTAAACACATCACTTCAGGGACTGTTTACAGTTGATGACTCGGCGGGCTTGAGTGAATCATTGTATTTAAGTATGGGTTTCACCTCTAGTGATTTACTTACATTACGAAACTGGTTATCCCAAGGTAATTTAACAAGTTTTAACCAGTTCAAACTGATTGTAGAGTGGGTCTCCGGGGGATATGCAACAATTGAAGCGTACCCTTATTCTTGTTGTTGTAATTCTGGATCAGATGAAGTGCTAGGTTATGACTGTGAAGTCGATCCAAATAGCTTTGATACAGAGTCAGAGTGTGAGGATATACATCCATGTTGTATACCTGAGTGGGGTGGAACTGGTTGTGTTGAATCGACATGCCCACCTAGTGAGCCTGACTGTGATAAATCTATACGGTCAATTTTTATTGATGGATGTACTGATAGTACAGCTGATAATTATGATTCAACTGCAACACAAGATGATGGTAGTTGTATCTATACTTCATGGGCATGTCAAGACGGGCCTCTTATCGGGAATACCTGCTCTGATTTAACTTACATGCCTGCAGTTTTTGCTGATGCTACAGCTGTTATTACACATATAGCTGACAATAACAAAGTTAGTAGTGATCACGATTTGCAGAGGTTGTCTTTCAGTTTGACAGATGCAAAATCAACAGCTTCTTCTTGTTATTCTGTCGCAGGTTTACAGAATACTGATCGTAAAGTCACACATGCAGTATATAGTATTAAATCACTTAACATAACAAGCGGTAAAGGAACTGTATTTGCGGGTAATAGTTGGAAAGCGTTAATAAAATTCCTCTCTAATAAAAAGATGAGTGTAGTAGAAGGGACAACATATGCAGAGGCGCTTGTAGCTATTGCGGCTTCTGCTTATACAGATTACACTATAAACCTTACGATAACTCCTTGCTCTTGTACATATGGACCTTGTTCTTGTGTTCCTGATGTCAACGGAACTCATGCGACAGAAGAAGCATGTCAGCAAAATACAACAAACTGTTGTACGTAGTAGTTAACCTTGTGAATAATCAAAATATTTAGTATATTATATATGCATAGTAAAGAACAATAAGATATGATACCTTCAAATTCAAATAATAAAGCAGGATGTGATCCTATTTCTTCTAACTGTGTAATTTGGCAAGGACCTGATTTAAGTTGCGTTGAGGTATGTAATGGAGATACCGTAAGTGACGTTGTAGCTAATTTATGTAATCGTCTTATAGCAATGGAAGCAGAAGATGGTACTAGTTTAGACCTATCTACTATAGACAAATCTACATTAGATGGTACTACCTCTACAACATTAACAGAGCTTATACAACAAATTATAGATAATTTAGCCACTGAAAGTGCAAAAGCCGACAATAGTGGACTAACATGTACAGAGGCATCATTGTGTGAATCTAACTTGCCTGAATGTTTACAAAAAAACGCAGGTGGTAGCCTTGTGCTAGGAACATCCGCATACTTAGAATTTCTTGGGACAGAAGTATGTAATGTAGTAAACGACCTATCTCAACTTACAAAGGGGGCTGTTACAGCTAATACTAATAATATTACTCAACTACAATCAGATCAGTACGAAACACCTAAGATATATACGAGTTCAATAGGTACACCTTCTTCTTTACAGTCTATAGATACAGTATTGCAAAAATTTGAATTAGAATACAGCTTACTAAAGAATGCTCTTAATACACCTACCGCCCTCTATGGAGGAGTAAGTGCTCAAGGGGAAATGCTTCCTTTAGATCCTGCAGGATGGCAAGGTACTTATAATTTTGCACCAACAACGGTTTCTCATACTATAGAAAATTTATGGTCTGTTATAAAAGATCTGCGTTCTACGGTAACAACCTTAGAAGGACTAGTTGTTGCACCTGCATCTAACGTCTATCCATTAATGGGTGGTAGTGGCAATACTTACGCAGGTCAACTGTATAGTTGTAGTGACGCAGAAGATGAGTCACAATCTGCTACAGTTTATAATATTTACAACGAGACCGGGATTGTATTTGATACAAGTGTACGCGCGTTTACAGATGCTGCTGCAACAACTGAAATTGCGCATGGTCTTTGGTATGTTATTTCAGGAACAACCACTGTAGCTCGTTACTCTACAATAGCTCCTCACTGGAAGGACATAATGCATGATGCTGACACTAATGCTGCTTGTACATAAACTTAAAAAATAAAAGAAAATGAGCTCTACTAAATGCGGTAAATGCAATAAACTAAACTGCGGTTGTTCTGGACATGGTCTAACAACGCCTTGTACATACTATAATTGTTCTGACCCTAATGCTGAATCTTGTGATTCCTTAGAATGTATGAGCTGCATAGCTAATTGTAATGTAGCCTTTTCTGTTAATATAAACGGCGTAGTATTTAAAGTTGCACAGGGTGAAAGACTACAGGAAACTTTACAAAACATTTTACTGTACTTACAAAATCCTTTGTCTATGCCTATGGCTCCTTATAACATAGGTATAAGCGCTATAACTAATTCTTCAATTACGATTACTTGGGAGCAGGTATCTTCATATGAAGTAACTGTTGAATACAAGGTAGCTGGAGTAAACCCTTGGAGTATTGCTACTCTGTCTACGCTAGGAGATTCATTTGAAGTTACTGGTTTACTTGCTAATACAGAATATATGCTTAGAGTAAGCGCCGATGAACATCATTCTGTTGCAGTTTATGCAACCACATTATAAAGAATAAAAACAAGAAAGAGTGGGTTTTTGGTTTGCCCATGATTAATTGTTGGAGGCTCTGGGTTAACACTGAGCCTCCTTTTTCTTTAGTTATCAGTATTTTACCTATATTTGTGACTTTAAATTTAAATTAAATCAAATGAGTTCATTGCTAGACAGGGTTAAAAGTTCACTAAAGTGGAAGAAAACTTCAGAGTATTGCGCAGAAAAATTAGAAATAACAGTTGATGAATACGAGACGTTAAAAGGCGTCATCAAAACAAAAGACAGTACGGAGGCTCCCTTTGACTCTTCTTTATCGTCTTCCTATGACTTAGATAAAGGAGAAGCCCGTCTATCTACAATGGCTTCAGAGGAACCTAAATCTCCAGAAGAGATAATAAAGATCCTTAATATAGATACAACTAAGTGGAAGTTATCTCAATACTGGAACAAACAGAAAGGAGAACGGTGGGTTGTTTCTGCTCTTGTAACCAAGATTAAACTTACAGAAGTTGATTCAATAGAAGGCTTATTAAAAGACTTTACACCTAAACCATATAAAGCTGTCGCAAGATTAAATACCCCTGGGAAAACAAAAACCGCAGGGGTATTGTCATTACAGGACATACACTTTGGTAAGGAAGGTAACGAAACCATAGATAAAGATTTTGAAGAGACAATAAAGGATTTAATTCATAGATCTACAACAACACACCACCTTGAAAAGTTATACTACGTCATAGGAGGTGATCTGATCAACATGGACACTTGGCAGGGGGCTACTACATCAGGAACCCCTTTGGACAACTGTGCTACCGCTACAGACGCTTATATGCAGGCCTTTGATGCTATCCAATGGAGTATTAACTATATGAGCCAGTTCTGTGATGAATTACAGATTGTATATATACCTGGTAATCATGACAGATTATCGTCGTTTCACTTAGCTCATGCGTTATCTAAATGCTTTATAAACCCTAACATACACTGGGATGTTGTGTATAAAGAACGTAAAGTGTTTGTATATGAAGATAACTTCTTTGCATTTGAACATGGAGATGTAAACACTAAGAACTCATTGCTTCTTTACTCTATGGAGTTTCCACAACAATGGGGAGACACCTTATTTAGGACCCTGTATACAGGACATTACCACCATAAGAAGAAAATAGAGTATATAACACAACATGAAAACACAGGATTTATGTTAAAGATATTACCTAGTTTATCAAGAACCGATTACTACCATTATCATAACAAGTTTGTTGGATCACGAAGGTCAGGTGTGCTTTCATTACATAAGCCTACAAAAGGGGAGATATGTGAGCTGACATATTCACCAGAATAAACTTTTATAACTGCCTTATTTTTCGTAAATTATAACTGTAAGCATTATGATCAATAACTTTAAAGGACCTGATTTAAATAAACCCCGATATAGAGATAAAGTTCTTAGTTTGTTAAACAAAGAGTTACTGTCTGAGTTTAAGGGTAAGTACCCCGCCTACTCAGATGTCGGAGATGTTAAGTTAAAGAAGGTTGTTCAGAGTTTTAATGGTAAAATATGGGAGACAGTCCTTGACAACAGAAATGGTGTTGAGTTACCTGAATCACTAGGTTACCTGTTCATAGGGAGTTGTCCTGCTGCAAAGAAGGTTAATGTAAACTACGCGCTGTCAAAGAAGTACGGCAAGTTGATACAGAACAAAAACTGGGATACGGATGGTAATATAGGAAAAATATTCTATACTAACTATTCACCTAAGTATAAGTTCAAGACCCGAGAGCTGTGGGCATTTACAGGGATACGCCAGTTCAAGCGAGCTGTAGCTAAAACCTACCCTTTGAATTGGAAACGATATGTTACCATGAAAGATAAGATCAGGGTGTCTAACATGTATAAGAATAAAAAAGGAGGAACATGACAACTATAGGAGAAGCCGTATCTAGACTAAGAGGTCAATTAAAAGCTGAGGTTCAAGACGCCTTTATGACTGACAGGTATATTTATAGCCTGATCTTAAAGTATGCTCAGTTGTTTATGAGACGTCAAGACAGCTCTAATAAACTAATGAAGTTTAACAGTGTTTGGCAAGCTTTGAACTTCGTGGAACTAGAAGAGGTTGATAAAGTAGAAGCACATTGTACAGGTATACAGAGTGGTTGTACTATACAACGAACAAAACATAAGCTACCAATGTTCATGGAAGGTTATTGGGGGCCACTGATTAGAACAGTATCTTCAATTGACGGGGCAACAGAGATACAACCAACATCGCCAGGTACATATACTTCTATGACTAAAACAACTAGTTTTAAGTATAACAACAACAAGTACTATTGGTTTCTTAATGATAGATTATATTTCCCAAATATAGAATGGGATGCTGTTAAGTTAGAAGGGGTGTTTGAAGGTGACATATCTAATTGGACCTGTGACACGGAAGATGACTGCGTTCCTCGTTATCTTCAAAATATGAATATTCCAGAGTTTCTTTTTGCTGAGATTGAGTCTCAGATCATGAACGTGCTAATGAATAGCTTAAAAATCCCTTCTGAGGACGCGCATAATAAGCAAAATATAAATAGATAATGAGCGTATCACATAAATATAGAACATTTGACCAGCTTCTGGAAGATGTAAGTATTGATTTTAGAACTTATGCTCTTGAAGGAATGATAGAACCTCAGCAACTTATTAAGATTGCAACGAGAGTTAACTATGATCTTGGGTTAAAGATAAATAGAACTAAAGACGCTATTATAGATGTAGAAAATAGCAAAGGTAAACTACCTGTTGATTTCAATGTTTTAAATTACGCATCTTTATGTGGAACATATACGGTCAATACTACACAACCAAGTGGTACACACGTGGAAGACGTAGTTAACTATACACCAGAGCCTGGGTTTACAGGTCCTTGTGATGACCCTCACTGTAAAGATGTCTGCGTAGTAAAAGGTTGTCATGATGAAGAACTGACTCTTGTTCAACGGGTTAATCCTGATACGTACAGAACGTATGATTTTATGAGATTGTTGGACATAAAAGATGACCAAGGTGAGAGTTGTCCTGGTTGTCCTACATATAAAGGCTCAGATAGAGCTGAAATAAAAGACGGGTTTATAATTACAAACTTTACATCAGGTAAGGTTTTTGTTAATTATCAAGGCGCAATGGAAGACGACGGAGGTAATCTTCTTGTGTTAGATCATCCTTATTGTAATGAGTATTATGAATATGCTCTTAAGCAGCGTATTCTTGAAAACATGATATTTGCAGGAGAAAATGTTGTTAATCAATTATCTCTTATTGAGGGGCGTTTAAGAGCTGCCCGTAATAATGCTCTTAGTTTTGTTAATACTCCTGATTTTGCTCAGTTGAAGAGACTGTGGGAGAAGAACAGAAAGGCACAGTACCATAAGTACTATAACATGTTTAAAAGCACGCCTACTAAACGATAACTTATGGCTAAACAGAATAAAGGCAAGCAAGCGAATAAGAAAAAAAAGCAGGCTAATCAGCCTATGCAAACATCTCAAACAAGCACTAATCTTACCCCTAAGGGTATGGTTAAAGATGTTGATGCTTTATACTTAGGTGATAAAAACTGGTCGCATGCTATCAATGCAATAAATAATTCTGTTGATGGTGACACAGGTGTTATAGGTAATGAACCTGCAAATCTTCATTGTGCTAATGTGCCTTATCGTATAATAGGTGGTATTCATTTATACGGTGATAGATGGGCTCTTTTTTCCACAGACAACTACAACTCTGAAATAGGTTTATTTGACGATAGTCAGTGTGAATACACTATGCTTGTTAATGACGCATGTTTACATTTTAATCAAGATAATCTTATAATAGGGGCATCAAAGGAGAACTTTGATTGTACATGGCAGATATACTGGGATGACGGATTAAATCCTTCAAGAACACTTAATCTTGATAACATACCTTGGATACAAGTACAAACAAGTGCTGAAGGAGCTTCTTGTGTAATATTTGAAGACACGTCTGCTTTAGATTGCGAAAAAATAAGATTAGCCCCATGGATTGATATACCTTGTATAAAACTTTCTAAAGCTCCTGAAGGAGGACAGTTAAATAATGGTAGTTACCAGATATACTTAGCTTATCTAGTTAACGATAAGCAGATTGGTGATTATGTAGGTATTTCTAATATTCAACCTATCTGGTCACACGAGAACACGTCGGGTTCAATAGACATCAAGCTTGCTAATTTAGATACTGAATTTGAGTACTATAAACTTGTTGTAGCTTTTGCTCACGAAGGGAGTGTAGTAGCAAAGAAACTAGGTGTTTACACTACCCAACAGACTACAATTAATATTGACTACATTAATCCTTCTCTTGCTGACGTTCCTATAATGGACCTTCCTAGAAGAGGGGAAGCATATGAGAAGTCTAAAGGTATGTATGTTGTTAATGATGTTCTTATAAGATCTAATCCTGTTGAGCAGTTTGATTTTAATTATCAACCGATAGCTAACAATATAAGAGCAAAATGGGTTTCTGTTAAGTATCCGGCTGACTACTATAGGAAAGGTGGAAACAAACCTACATTTTTAAGAGATGAACAATACGCTTTCTTTATACGTTTTATATATAACACAGGAGAAAGATCTAGCTCGTATCACATACCAGGAAGACCGCCGGAAGAAGTATTAATTAACGGTGTGTCGGTGTTTGAAAACGACATGATGGACACTGACGCAAACGTTCTTAATGTAGAGACAGAAAGATACTTTGAGGGGTATAATACAGCTACATCTGAATCTGAGTTTTATACTAATTCCCTCAATGAACAAACGGACGATGGTGGTGAGATTATAGGTATTGGTGCTATGGGGTATTGGGAATCAACAGAAAGATACCCAGCATTAGATCCAGTGAGATGGAACACAAACGACCATGTTTATAATGGTGACGTTAGTTTATGTGGGGAACCTATTAGGCATCATAAAATGCCTGATGAGAGTTTACCTACTGGAGAGTGTGCTCTCAGTTCTGGTACGGGTCAGTACATCCACATACTAGGGGTTCATTTTGAGAATATTTCTCCACCTTTAGATAACGATGGAGAGGTGATTGCAAACATACAAGGATTTGAGATTTTAACTGGCTCAAGGGTTGGTAATAAATCTATTATTGCGAAGGGTATTATTCGTAATATGATGGAGTATGACAGCGTAGATGGAAATGGTGAAGAAAGTACAGGGGAAGTAAGAAATTATATGGCTAATTATCCGTATAACTCTAGACTAGAAGACCCTTATCTTATTAGACCTAATACAGGAAACAGTGTAAGTTCTATTCCTTTTCTTGAAGATATTACACCTGCTGATAATTGGTTATCTGGAGAATGGAACGGTTTTAATACTGATGCAGATATTAAAAGCTTTCACCATGCTTCTGCTGGTGATTACGACGAGGATAATGTCAGCAGGTCTTTAAATACATTTAGTAATGAGATGTTTACTTTTCACTCTCCTGAAACACAGTTTGAAAGAGTATATCTTAATGCGCGTGAATTACGCGTGTATGATAAAATAAGCGGAATAGCAACAGGTCACTTTACTAAGTCAGAGGGTCACCCTCAACACAAAATACTAAAAGATTGGATGGCTCTAGTAGCTATTATAGCAGGTGTTGGATATGCTATTTACCAGATGAAAGGTAGAAGAAAGCAACGGTTGGAAAGTATGCAAAGTTACTCACAAGGACTAGTTGGTAACATGCTTTATGGTTCTGGATATTGGGCTGCTCCTATGCCAGGGGCGGGAACAGTCCTCTCCCTTGCCAACGTCGCAACAGATGGGCTTGGTTCCGTGGCACAGGCTGCTGCAGATTATGCTGCTGAAGGTGCAGTAAATGCAGCTATCGTACTAGGAGGAGGTAATTGGCAACGTGCTGCTAAATTAACTGCATTCGGCGCAGCCGAAGCAGGTAAAGCCGCACTCACAGCAGGACATATAGGACCTAAGAACACACAGTCTTATGAAGGAACAAAGTTTTCCCAAACGCCTGACCTAATAGGGTGGATAACTGGTATTACCACATTCATGACTCATACAGCAACGGGAGGTCAAGAGTTAATTGATCTACTCCTAAACGTTATGTCGTACCAGGATTACACATGGAAATATAATTCTCATGGCTTCTTTAATACCTCAAATAATGTAGTAGGTATACATAGATATGATATACATAAAAATATGTATGTCGGTGCTAATCTCCAGAATATGGATAGCACGATTAGAGTTAATAATATGCACCGTCCTGGAACAGTTGTATTAAATACAGCTCCAGTTAGACAGACGCCTGGTAGCGATAATTCTAAATTTATAATAGGAGATTTACGTAGTGATGATGGAGGAGTTTGTTCTTGGCATACACCAGGGGTACCTGTAAGATCTAAAATAGCAGCATTATATGCAGGTTTAAAATTTAACATAGATAATCAATATGGTCAACTAGATAGCATTAAACAAATGCCACTGAGAGGTTGTTCTTTTATGTTTAAAGATCAACTCCCAGCCTGTGACCCTACTAAACCAGATCCTTGTCCTCCTATTGTGGCTACTGATTTGTTTTCTACTATTACCATTCAACCACTTTTTGGAGGCGACAACTATATTAACAGATATACAGAGAAAACAGTAATGCCTTTCTGGTGGAACTTTATGAACGGGGAACCTGACGGAACACCCTTTGATTATAGGAGATACACTAATATACCTTTTCCTAGATACTGGATGAACACAGAGAAGTTCAGATTGGATGAAATGACAAAGCTTTTTTCTTCCGGTTTTGGTAATATGAGTAATGCATTACAAAATTTACTTCCTTCGGGTATGTATCACTTAGATCAACCTCTTAGTGGTATACCAAGCGAACACGGACTCACAGGAGCAACAACAGGGACATCACAGGGCGAAACAGGTGGTCAAGGTTCTTCAGGACCTCAGCTTGACACAACCATAACAACACTTATTGACTGTGAATGTACTGGTACTGGTACAGTAACAGTGACAACCCCTCCTACCACCTCGGCAAGTACGGGCTGGACGTGGACGGGTGGATGTACTATGACTATACCAGTTAACCTTATAAATGGTATAGGTGAGTCTAGTACAGGTACGGTTACTGCATATGTAACTGCATCGGGTACGTGTACAAATACTAACTCATATCCTCTTGGAGGGCACGATCTAGATGATTTTATTGTGCCTGGCTGGCCAAACGGTGGAATAGACTTAGACCGGGTAAATCCCGGCTCTCCTGCAGGAGAATATAGTGGACCGGGTACCATTTTCATAGCAGGTACTTATAGCCAAGCGACAAATCAAGTAACTATTGGTTCGACAGATATAACCTTTGTAAGTGATCAGGTAAACTCTTCTGTTATGATTGCGGTTACAACGGGAACAACTCCAGTAGTCACCGAATATCCTATGGTGATACCCCAAGGTCTCTTTACTTTAGGCACATCATGTGGTAACCTCGATTATAATTCACCTGAGGGAAGTGTACCACAACCAGACCCCACAGATAATATTGTTTTAGAAAATCCTCCTCTTGGAGCAGGTTCTAAATTTGCTGTTCGTGATGCCTTTATGTATACACATAATAATGGCGTACTTGATTTCTTTGTGGAGTCTGAACTTAACCTAGCTTTTAGAGACAGGGGAGAGGAGAATGATAAAAGACATTATGATAAGTTTGATTTTACTGATGTAAACGCACTTTTCCACGCTGACATAATTCAAGCTGGTAATTACTATAAGTATAATAAACAGTTAAGTAACAAGTATTTTCAAACACAGATTTCAGCAAGTTGGGGTGAAATACAACCTAGATATTATGATCCCTTAGTAGCTGCTTCTTGTTGGACTGAATATCCTAAAAGACTTATCTACTCTCTTCAAGCAAGCATGGAAGAGCGCAGAGATAACTGGCGTTTGTTCCTACCAGATAACCGTAAGGATTTTAAGGACAGAGTAACTACTATAAAGGGCCTTTCCCAGTTAGGTGCATTAATGCTTTTCCCAACTCTTTCACCTCGTTTATTCTCGGGTATAGACACAATTCAAACAGCTAAGAGTAAGTTCAGTATAGGGGATGGTGGTCTCTTTAATAAAGAACCGCAAAATATAGCTAATTCTGACTTATCTCATGAGTATGGTTCATGTGAAAGCAATCGTTCTGTAGCAACATCCCCTCACGGAGTGTTCTTTACTTCTCAAGCGCAAGGTAAAATATTTCAGTATGGAGGTCAAGCATTAGATCCTATATCTAATCAAGGTATGAAGTGGTGGTTTAATACGTATCTCCCTTCTAACTTACTGGCACAATTCCCAGACATAGTAGATTGTCCTATACATGACAACCCGCTTACAGGTATAGGTTGTCAAACTGTATATGATCCTAATAACGATCTTGTTTATTTCTCTAAGAAAGATTACAGTGTATTACATGACATGACGGAGTGTGTGCAATATAATGCATGTGATGGTTTTGTATATAATCTATCAGAATGTGAAGGTGCTTCTTCAACACTAGTTTGTCCACGTGGATATCAGTATAATACTATAACAGGTCTTTGTGAAATGACGGTAAATGATCAGCCAGCAAGCACAACAGAGGTTGCATGTAACGCTGATGTTGTTATTGTTGTTGACTCCTCAAATAGTATAGAGGGAAATGACAATAAGCAGAACGTAATAACGTTTTTAGATAATCTTGTATCACAACTTTTTGCCAACGCCACTATTAATGGGACTGGTACAGACCTTAGAGTAGGTATTCTTCATTTTGGTGCAGGTAGAAGTGTAACTGGTGCTCTTCAATCATTTACTTCAACTACGACCGGTTCCGGCTCTAGTTGCAGTGGGCAGGATACGATGTTTGATGCGGACGCACAGGTAGCACTTACATCAACTCTAAGTGATATAACATGCTGGATTCAAGGCCCAGCCAGTACCTGCTCGGTATATGATGATGCTGTAGATTGTGAAGATGTGCCTTATGGAACGGATTTAGTTGGTGGTATTTGGTCAGGTATGAACTTGTTATATGGGGCAAATTCTAGACCAGAAGCACCCAAAAGACTTATTATAATAGCAGACGGGGCCCATGGGACAATAGCAGGAACGTGTTCCAACTCTGCGTATAACGATGATCCTGTTGGTTGTGCTAATGCTAGTGAAACGTTTACTGATTTTGGTGGTGACTACAGTGCAGGCGATGTACATCTTACTGCAGGAACAGTAAGTCCGGCAACACCTGATGTAAGTTTTGGTAATATTATTGATAACTATGCAAACAATGATCCATATGAGTATGTAACATCTTCTGACTCTATTACATGGATGCAGGACCAGATTATTGACAATACTACTTATGGTAATCAGCAAACATATTTTATTGGTTTTGACACTGCTCAAGCGGGCGGAGAAGATACACCTACTGCTGATCAGCAAACATATTTTAACAAGTTTGCTAATATTGGTAATACTTATTATGGTAGTCTTCTAGAGGACGGAACCCTAAATGCTATTATAGGTGATGTTATTGCAGATGTATGTCCTGATCCCGAATATGCTTGTCCAGATGGTTGTAATCTTATTCCTGGTAGCCAGTTTTGTGAGTGTACATTAACTGTACCGCCTACTCAGATAGATCAGACGAGGCCTATTGAGCTAACTGATACAACCTACTTTGAAGATGCATCCTGGACCGTAAGTTATGATCCTAAATCTAAAGCTTGGGTATCTTTCCATGATTGGCATCCTGAATTATCGTTTAATAGCATTAACCACTTTATGACAACGAAGAGAATAGCTCTTGAAGAAGGAATCTGTCCTGATGGTTATGAAATGGATGACGAAGAAAAGTGGTGTTGTAAAACTTCCACTATTGTACACCCCGCTCAGATACAGCAAGATATAATGAGCGCTTATACAACTATTACGGATGCAACGCGTGCTGATACCTTAGGTAACCGTATGGATATTGCCATTGTAATGGATTCTACAAGGCCGCTTCATACTAACGGGAATTTAGTTATAGGACAAAAGAACTTTGTGTTAGATCTTCTTGGTACCTCTGATATTATTGGTCAGGACGATACTAACTTAGCCGCTTCTATGGGTTCAGGTGGTTCGACTCAAGTAAGTATATCTCAGTGGATGGGAGATGGACAAACTTCAAACTTTACCACGTTACAAGCTTTAACAAGTGATGTATCACTTTGTCAAACAGCGGCGCAGAGTATAACTACTTCTGATGTCATTGGAAACTACAACAGTGTAGTCGCAGCTGGAAATGCTGCCTTAGCTTCGGGTTCTGGAGCACGCCAAGTAGTTATTGTTATAACAACCACTAAATCACCCCTTTGTGAGACTCTTAATACAACTTTTAATTCTGGTATAGAAGTTATTGTGGTTTACATAGAGCAATACGGTGCACAACTTGATTGTGGAGTAGGTGCTTGGCAGGGTTACTCAGAGTGTCTTATTGAACAAGCGAATAGCCCTGAAGAAGCTGTATGTAATGAAAACCACTTTAATATTTCAGCTACAGCTAATCAATTAATGCTTGGACTGACGGTAGCTAACCTTCTGGAGGGATTGGAAACTGTAGAGTGTACTTGTGCTACTGGTACAGAAGAAGTCGAACCATTTAATTGTTTACCTGAACCTGCTGATTTACCTCAATGTATAGCGTGCTCATGTCTAGATGATTATGAACTACAAGAGGGTGATTGTAATGAGTTAGACCCACCACTGTGTACACTTGATGAGTGTACTTGCGGAGAACCTCCTTTTCCGGGTGCGGAACTATCAACTACAGGAACAGATTGTGAACATGCTCACATGCCTTTAATGTGCACATGGACCTATGAGGAATGTGTACCTCCAACGTTTGGCTATGGGACTATATGGAAGCATAACGTAAGAACAGATCTATTCTCTAACTACTATGGAGAAGACTTTCCCTGGGAAGTTGACATACTTCAATCTTCTGGGCAACTTGTAAATACTGTCCGTAGTATTGAGTATAATCTAGAATCATATGTATATAAGAACGAAGGACGTGATAGATTCCACCTCTTAGACTTTAATTTTGATCAAGCTGAATTATATAATACTGAGCAGACGTCAGGGTTATTGAACCTTGTCTTATCTCCTAAGAATGATATTCCTGCAGTGATGTTATACCCCATTATTAATGCGGATGATATAGATATACTTTATAGCAAAGAAGAACAGAAGTATAGGTTTAATCAGTTTTGGGATGTAACTGAGGATAGAGGTGAGTTTACTGAAATACAAGAACCTATTTATATAACACAGCTTAACGGATATATTCGAGATCTAAATATAGACAATATTGATCTTACCAAAGAAGCGTTTCAAAGAAAGAAGTTCAGACATTACTATAATCACATTATCCTTAGAAGGGCTGTGTCAGGTGATGCTAAGATGTTACTAAGATTAACAAATACTAAAATTAATTTATCACCACGATAATGGACAAGTCAAAAATGGGATATAGAGATGACTCTCCTTTTAGAAAGGAGCCTTTTATAGATATCAATACACCTAATGGTATTATTGATATGTCAGCTACGGGTATTCCTTTGTTTGCTAATGGTAAATTATTACTACCTTATTCAGGAACACATCAGTTTAATCCAGGTATAGTTAGAGAGGTACCATTAGCTCAGACAGGTTGGGAAGTTCCTAAACGAAAAGGAGTTAGATTAAACTATGATAAAGAAGGTAATGTAGTTGGTGAGTCTACTCACATAATGAGAACAGAAACGGATGGTAAGGGTAATTGGTTTTCTTTCCCTACATTATTTCAAAATGAAGATGGAACATGGGTAGATATGTCAATCTCTTTAGAAGAACCATGGGAACCTGCATATCAAGAAGCATTAAAAAGAGGTGAGGTAATAGACTTTGGTAAGGATAAAGAAGCAGCTATTAAGTTTGGTGAAGGGTCATGGAAAAAAGAGCTGAGAAATGGTGGTTCATTACCTAAAGCACAAGAGGGATATGAATTTTATAAACCTATAGATAAAGTAGGAGATTATAATGAACATACTACAAACTATCCAGCAACGTCGCGTGTTACTGATCAAAAGGAATACATAGCAAACGCTAACCCTAATGAAATAGATATAACAAATGAAAAGAGGGAGTTAGAACGGAAACTTCAGTCACCTGCTTTTAGAGCTCGTTATCGTGAAAACTATAAATTAGTGACAGGTGAGTATCCTTCAGATGAAGAATTAGATGCGAGATTACGACAACAATTAGCCTATACTTCTGACGGGCCAAATTATTCTCTGCAATATCCTTATGTTGAAAATCTTAATGATACGCATTTTTTAGGTATGAAAATGGAAGGTTCTAATATGGAGAGATCACCTATAGTAAATCCTTTTGATGAAAGCATTAATCCTTTGTCTTTAGGAAGGGATGCAAGTATAATAGCTCAGCAACATGATAGAGAAACTCCACGTGACTGGGACGGTAGTTATTTCAATCAAGGGACCCCTGGTTCGATACTAAGAGGGAACCACGCTGGAGAGCTTTCTGAAATAACAGGCATATCTAGGTGGGATATAGAGAAGATGACTGATAAAGAGGTTGAGCAGATGGCTATTGATAACAATTTTCAAATGCCTCATGTATCTAGTTATCCTTGGATGATAAGCGATAGCATGGACTCAAGTGGAAATAGAAGTAATTATGCACAAGGTGATGTACCTGATTCAACCAGTATAGTATCTACACATGAATTAGGTCATACTTACAATACTGGTAACTCACAACTTTGGGATAACCTAGCTTTCGGATATGATGAGACTAAATTTCCTGGATCTCACAATAACAGAGCTTTATTGGATTATAATAATTTAGATGCGTACAGACCTGAGGAAGAAAGAACACCTTATGATAATTGGATTAAAGATTTGCTTGGTTATTCAGCTAGCGGGTGGCACTCAGGTCAACCCGGTGAAATAAGTTCTGCTAAGGCTGAAACCGAAGCACGTATGCTTAACGCAGGTTTATGGGATGCGGCAGGGGATACCCCGTTTAGTTCTGAAGACTTTGATAATTTTATGAATTCAGATATGAATGTACCTCAAAGTGAAGCTAGAAGCCACTTAAATGCAATGGGTGCCACGGACTTAAAAAGAAATATAAGTAATAGGAACAGACTTCAACTGGAACAAGATGCCTATAACTCAGGAGATTCGAAGTTTAGATCAGAGTACCTTCAGCAGTTTAGAAACGAAGATTATCAAAAGTTTTATGATGAACAGGGGTATACAAAAGAAGAGGTTCTTGAAATGTATAATAGTGACAAAAAAAGAAAGAATAAAAAAGCTGCTAGTTTCTATGATGAGTTTGATGCGAGGTTTGGTCCTGAGTACATGAAGGGTATAGAAGATAGGATGCAGAAGAATAATGAGTATATAAAAACAAACGAGGGGGATGTTAGAAGTAAGTTAGATAAGTACTTTAACATGCTAGCTCAAAACGAAGGACAATCTACAGAGTCTACAATGGCGCGATATGGGGGCGTATTACCACAGGCACAAGGAGGAACTGAATTTTCAGTATGCAACTCTGCCGAACTACAGGCTAATGGTAAAGTCTCTCCTAGCTGTCAAGGTGGTGGTTACCGTGAGTCTCCCCACAGTATATATGGAAGTTATGGACTTACAGCAGGAAAGCTTCCTGAAGAAGGAGGAACAGCTTCAGGCCGTGTGGGTTTAGGTTATGTTGCTCATGCGCCTAACATGCCTTTTACAGGACATCTGGGAGTAAATGCTGGTAGGAGGTTTAACGTACAAAATAATGAGACCAAAGGTAATCCTTTATTGAATGCAACGGGTTCTGTAGGATTAGAAGGTGAATTTGATGTGGGAAGAAATTCTGTGCCTTGGGGTGTAGGTTTATATGGGAATAAAGATTTAATCAATGATGCTGGTTTTACAGGTGGTCTTTATGGTCATCTCAACAAGTTTTCAGGGAAGTTTGGATGGAACCCTCAAACAGGAAACACAGAGGCAACCGTAGGCTTTGGTTTACCTATTCGTCAAGATGGGGGACCTGAAAAGATACCAGAAGGATACAAATGGAATGGTCAGAGTTTAGTACCTAATGATTGGAATGAAGTACATGATGAGATAACAGTTGATTTTAATGACCTTGAAAAAGGTATTAGACATGTAGAAAGTCTTAATGGAGTGTTAATGAAAAACCCACAATCATCTGCTTCTGGATATTATCAGGATCTTTTTGATGATTTTAAAAAAAATGGTATTGAATATGATGGAGATCGAGATGCATTTATTGCTGACACAACATTTCAGAAAAACTTATTTATAAAGAGATATAATGGTGATATACGTGATGTTCCAGGATTAAAAAGTAATGGTGAAGATTTATATAATGAATACAAAGATCAAGTTGACTTTACGTACACACCCACAGAAATAGCAGCATTGTCTAACATGCTTGGTAGAGAAGGAACAAGAAAATATTTAGGCAAGGTTCTAAGAGATGGAAAAACTTTAGCAGAAGTGTTTCCCCGTCTTTATGGTGATGGAAGACAACTGGGTAAAGATGGTAAACCTTTAGAAAATAAAACTCCAGAAGAATACATAAAAGGTTTTAATGTCGCATTAGAGAAAAAAAAGCTAGGTGGAAGTGTTAACCCTGCAAAAGAAAGAACAAGAAAGTTACTTCTCCAATATGAAAATGGAGACTCTTTAACGCTTGCTGGCAGAAAGCATTTAGAAGACATAGGTATTATAGAAATTTTCCAACAAGGTGGGGAGTATACGGTAAAACGAGGGGACACATTAAGTAGGATTGCCGCTAATAATAATACAGATGTGACTTCCCTTGCTAACCTGAATAATATAAGAAACATAAACAACATTTACCCGGGACAGAAGTTACAACTGTCTGCACTTGCTGTTACAAATACTACTGAAGAAGAAGAACCTGTTGTTGCAGGTTACGATCACCATGACACTTTTAGTGGGGCTTTTGGTGCCGCTAGAAAAGATCTTGGAGTCAATCACATGTTTGAGTATCGAGGAAACTCTTTTGTTACCAACCTAGAAGGTGAACCTATAACCATTCCAGACAGTGTAAGAAACGCTTTAGGTAATCAACAAGACCAAGTAGATTCACTATACTCTAGTAGAGATGCTATTAACATAACTGCTGCACAAGACACGTGGCAAGAATGGGATCAAAAAAGGGAGGACATCGCTGATTTTAATAGGATGGGTAATGTGGATATAATAACGGGCTATGAGTCAGGTAGATTAGGTGGGTCTAATGTAGAGTCTTCGGTTCACAATGTAGTAGCTGGTGATAATCTTTCAGTACTTGCTCAAAAGTATGGATCAACCGTAGAAGATATTATGCGTGCTAACCCTAATATCGACCAGCCTAATAACATAAGACTAGGAGATCAGCTAGACATACCCGTTGTTTTAGGAGAGACGTACATGATATTAAATAAGAAAACGCACGAATTACAGGCATATAGACAAGGAAGCGATAAGCCTTTTGCTACATATCTTGTTGGTACAGGTACGGTTGAAGGTGACGCTCAAACAGTTACTGTATCTAAAGATCTAAATAATGATGGAATTAGAGGAGGTGAAGGAGATGAGAATGCACGTGGTGGGTTTGACGTAGACTGGCGTGCAGGGAACTCTCAAACAGGAGCTGGTATATTTACACTTGATGGTATAGTAGAAAACAGCCAAGGGTACTATGATGAAACAGGTCAAGGGAGAAGCATTCCTTCTTTTGGCCTCAAGAACGAGGCTGGCTTTAGAATTTCTACAGGTATACACGGTGTTCCTTATGGTTTAAGAGATACATCAAGGCTTACAAATACTATATCTGACGATATTACAAAAAAGAATATGACACACGGTTGTATTAATGGTAGGTGTTCTGATCTTAGAGAGATGTATGATAACCCTGGAATTACAGAGGGCACAAAGCTTTACATCCTACCAGAGGAAGAAGGTAATGAATTTGTGTACCAGAATGGTAAATTAATATTTAAGTCCTCTGCAGAAAATAGAAAAAGATATAGTGAAGGTTATATAGATGAAGACGGTAATAAACAACCCTATTCACAAGGGATAAACAGATCACCCGACGCTCTTAACTACAAGCCTATAAAGATTGAGTTTGATAGGACCCAAATGCAAAAGGACAAGAATGAGGCAAGTTCTCTTGAGACTATTGACTATAATAATACTAAAGAATATAATGAGATAACAGCTCCTTTTCTAAAAGCTTTAGTAGACAACAAACAGCGAATAATGGAGATAGCTCGAGTAAATGGTGACACATATAATGACATGGTCAAGTTAACAGTAGGGTTGTTTGGTCAAGAATCAGGCTTTGGTGAAAAAAATAGTTCGATTATTAACGCTGCTAAACTTGGAAAAAAAGCTGTAAGTTCATTTTTTGATTTAGGAACTTCTTCTAGTGCGGATCCTTTGTTTGAGCAAAGTGTTTATGAGGGGGTTAATGCAGTCAATAGTGCTGCTGATAAAGCAGCAGAAATGACGGGTCTACCCTCACAAAATTTTGGTATTGACATTGATAACAAAAGCATGGGATGGACACAGCTTCGATGGAATCATACAGATGATTACGAAAAATCAAAACTTGCTCAACTAGGAATAACCTCAAATAGTGATTTTAATGATCCTGTCAAAGCGGCAATAGGAACGATTGCTATATTATCTATACGCTCTCAGACTCAAACAAATTATCAAGATAACCTAATTGCAGACAACAAAGAGTTTGCTCACATTACAAACAGACAAGAGGCGTTAATAGCAAGTTGGAATCCTTCAGGACCAGAATACGTAAACAATGTTATAAAGAAGGGTAATTACGCTACTATATATGAAATTGATGCTAGGGAGGTAGCTGGTGAACTTAAAACTAATTACGACAAAGAGGCTTCAAATAGCACAATACAGAATGCCATAAGACTGTATGAAGAATATGTTGAAGGTTGGTTTGAAGAAGGGGGTGAAGTTAAAGCTCTATATAATAAACTTAATAGGGTTTATTATAATGATGCAAAAGCTGCTAGAACAGGTGTATTAGACTACATGAAGTCTTTAGTTGATTAGAATATGTGCCAGATATTTAGTATATTATAAATGAAGTACTTTACTTAATAATAAAATGCCAAGAAAACAAAGAAAATCACCACAGCAAACTTTTGAAGTTTCCCAAAAGGATTTAGAAAGCTACTACAGTAAGTATCTTCCTGGGTTTGCTCCGGGTGGGGCATATAGAACACAACCTTATAGGTCGTCAGCGATGCATGCTACAACAGGAGGTAGGTTAGCTGGTTTTATGGATAGAGTAGCAAGAGGAGTAGGGAATGCGGTAAAACCTAAACCACCTAGACCAAGTGTTAATAAAAGAGACTACCAAAAAACCACAATTACTAATAATACAAATCAAGATCAGTATTATGACTTTGACGACGGTTCCGTAGAAACAAAAAACGTAGCTATGGCAGAAGGTATAAATGGTGCTCTTGGTATGGATGCCTATCTCACTGATTTACAGCAAGTAAAAGGAGCAGATGGAAAGCCTGTTTTTTCAGAGTCCTATTGGAACAGAGACACTGGTGAAGTAGACTACTTAAATCCTGAGCCTAATGCTAGAACAGAAGCTGATATAGCAAATCAAAGAATCAGTGATGTACAAGGGACGCACATGAATCTTAACAATGGTGTTGTGGAATCCTATTACGATGGTACTCAGAATGTAGCATACGATTCTAATGCGCCATTAACTCCTCCTCCTGTGACAGGTGGCACTACCGTTACTACATCGCAAAGCGACCCAGTAGTAACACAAGGTTCTTCAACTCAAGAACAACGCAATAATACTTATAACACCTTTTGTGAGCAGAACCCTGATCAATGCCCTGAGCGTAAATATGGAGGTGGATTACCGAGATTTCAAATTGGTGGTGGTGATTACGAAGTATTTTTCCCTGATCCATATGAAGAAGAGAGTAATAATCAAGCTACTGAGGAGTATCCTGATTTAGAGGGTATTCAAGATATTGAGTTACCAGATGATGTTGTTTATGATCCAACTCCTGTGGGTAATGGAATAAATAATGCAAGTGGTATGTTTAATGTAAACCAAGATCTTGGATTACCCACCCCACCTGCACCTGCAATAAACATGCAAGAACCGTCCTTTAGTGATCAGCTATGGGAATTAGGTAATATCCCCCAATATGTTATTCCAGAGGATGCAGAAAAAATTGAGCCCCAACAAGGAACAATTGACCAGGATGTAAGTTGGGGTGATACTTTTGGTCAACAAGTACGAAATCGAGGTAAGTATGTCAAAGATAAGTTTCTAGATAGCAAACTGGTAAGAGGATTTTCAGGAGCTGCTGACCTGGCTGTAGAAGGCGCGGGTATATTTAATGATTGGTTTGATGACAGACGAGCTGAAACAAAAGAAATTCAAGGTTATTCAGGAACTTCAACAGACGCGATGGCAGCAGTTAAATCTGCAGATGCTGATGGGTTGTATGGTAACTATGGTCAAAATATAGGAAAGTTAAGACCTGGTATGGGTGAAGGTGTTGATGGTCGCTTTGCAAAACGAGGCCTTGAAATGTATCAGGATAAAGGTGAGTTCTCTCAGCAACCTGAGCACGACACTGCATTATTACGTCAGTTTCTACAGATGTCAGAACCTACATTCCAATTTTCTCAGAATGCTATTGAGGATCAAAAGAAATCTCTTGGACAAATGAAGCATGGTGGACAGGTGTTAGATCTAGATGAGGGATTAATACAAGAGCTAATAGCAGCAGGAGCTGACATTAAAATATTATAATATGAGAGTTAACATAAACAGTCTCCCTAATGGGTACAAGGTAGTAAACGGAAAAGTCATAAAAACAATGGCTCTTGGTGGTGTACCAAGATCTCAAGCTAATCTTGAAGCAGAAAAAGGAGAAACGGCACTCACAGATCTTGATAACGACGGAGTACACGAACTCCATACTATAGGAGGGAATAGGCATGGTAGCGGCGGAACCCCCCTTCAGCTTCCTCCACAGTCTTTTATTTTCTCTGATACAGCAAAGATGAAGTTTAGTCCAGCAGAGTTAGCTGAGTTAGGTATTGAATCTACTAAAAAGCAAACACCAGCGTGGGCTTCAAAGAAGCATCCTTTAAATAAATTTATTCAAGATATGGATGATGAGCACTCTGATAACATTACAAATGAAACATCTGAGTTAATGTTACAAAAAAACAAGCTCCAGTTGTCTAAAATAGCATTTATGCAAGAAGCCAAAAAGGATTTTCTTGATGAAGAAGGAAATGTACATGTACCGCTAGCTGCGTATCCGTTCTTAATTTCTAAAGGCGTTAACCCCGAAGAGTTCATAGCTAAACTAGAAGAGATTAACAATCAAAAAACAGAAGCACAAGGTATGCCTCCTCAGGGAATGCAACAACCACAACAAGGCTCTCCTCAAGGTGGACCAATGCATCAAATGCCTGATGGTACAATGATGCCTGGTGCATATCACGGTGCTCCTCCACAAGGACCTCCAATGATGAACGATGGTGGTGAAATACAGCAGTTACTGCAAGAAATTGCTCAGGCACTACAACAAGGCGCACAACCAGAACAAATAATGCAACAGTTAGTTCAGATGGGAATACCAGAACAACAAGCTATGCAAGTACTTCAACATGTAATACAGAGCATTCAAGGACAACCACAAGGACAACCGATGATGAAATCTGGAGGTAGTCTTCCTTGTCTAACGTGTGGTGGATCTGTAATGGGTTACGGAGGATCTCCATTTGAAAAACACCCCCTAAGTGAATTTGTGTATGGGGGACAACAACTACCTGAGTATCCGAATGGAGGCGAACCAAAATCATTTGAAAATACTCTTCAAGGAGACGATTGGGCTAGTGTAAGAGAACTATGGTATAAGACATACAGCGATGCTACAGATAAGTTTAACAATACAGCTGCAGGTCAAGCTAGACCCTTAGATAAACTCAGTAAAGAAGAGGCGTTTGCATCTTTCTATAAGTTTAATGACATGAATGTGGCTGCAGAAGCTGGGAATTATAATTATAATAACGATTGTAAAATTGATCCTGAAACAGGTAACCGTCCTGCTAATTGTAAACACAATAATAGGTCAGGTGATCAGAGCTATAAAAGAATGAAAGATGCTGGGCTAATAGATGATATGACAGCTGACCAGTATACAGCTAACACTAGACAATTCCAAGCTATGTATCAGGCGTTAGGTTCATTAAAGCATGGTCCTGACACCACTGCTGAACAGAAGACTCTTTTAGAAGGCTTAAACATTGAGACATCACCTGAAGCTGCTCATAACATGACGCAGCATGGATTTAACGTTTCATCTATAGATGGTAAAAACGGTGTCCTTACATCTAGTTCACACGTTGGTATAGCCGATCCTCAAAATCAGACAGAGGAGACAGAAGAGATAGTAACAGAAGAGCGTTGTCCTGACGAAGCAGCTAAATCTGCAGAGTGTGCAGCTAGAAATGCTGGAGGTAGTACAACAACGGAGATACCTGCAACAAGTTCTCTTGTAGATAATTCAGGGGGTCGAACAGGAGATTTAACACCAGGTGAACCTGAAGTTATTACAAATGATAATAATCAAGGGCCCGTTGTTCATAGTGGGGAACACGAGCTATTTTTCCGTGATGGTGCAGAATTACCTGAATATCAAAGCGGTACAGAAACACCTGCCGCAGGTGGAATGTGGACATGGAATTCTACAACTTGTCAATGCGTACAAGAAATTAAACCACCACCAGGAACGCCGCCTGAAATGATACCGTGGGTTCAAGATCAAAATAACCTAGCTGGTGCTATGTGGGCTAAATCACAAGAAGAAGACTTTTGGCCAATGAAGCAAAAGCTATCTTACAATGATGCTGACTATACAAGACATGATCCTTTAACCGCAATACACGCTAATAACGCTACAGCTGCAAGTTTAGGTGAAAATGCAACCCATGCTCAACGAATGGAGTTATTTGCTGCAGCAGCAGGCGCCAATAGAGAAGCTGTGCAAGGTGTGCAAGATGCTGATGTAGCAGCTTACAATCAATTTGCACAAGCAAATGCCACCGGCAGAGCTAACGTTGATGCGACTAATAGTGGCTTTGCTTCTAAGTACGTTGATGATACTAATCGAGTGCAGGCTGAAAGAATTGCAAAAGACCAGGCACACGATGCTAATATTAACATGCAGAATAATGCTCTCTTAACTAATATGGCTAATACATATAATCAGAATTCTTTATATCCTAATTATAATGTAAGGCCTGATTACGCAGGTGCTATACAGTTTACAAACCCGCAAGCACTACGAGACGAACAATCTCAAGGAGATGGATACAATAACGCTATGGCAGATGAGTATATGCGACTGAAAAATGATCCTGCTTTTAAAGACGTTCCTGAAGAGACGCTTAGAGCTCTTGCAAAAGAGAGGTCTAGCTCAGGGGGGAGTCGTAACCAACCACCTGGTGGTTATCAGAGTCCTACAACTGGTACTGCAAAGCATGGACGGGAGATGAGGGACCTTCAAGCAAACAGAAAAGCACTGAGGAGATGGATATTGGGAATACATTAAACTTAAAAGGTGTACACCCAGGACTTTTAATAACGATATAAATTTAGTATTTTTGTAATATGGCAACATACCTACCTAACGTAAAGGAGTATATACCGCAGACGGAGACATTCACTCCCGACTATAAGTTCCTGAATGATGTCTTAAGCGTCAGGCAGGATAGGTATGATACTAACTATAAGCAAATGAACAACCTTTACGGTAGTGTTGTTCATGCTGACGTGTCTAGAGAAGACAGTAAAAACACTAGAGATCAATATGTTAATCAACTAGCCCCCAAATTACAGCAGATATCAGGTCTTGATTTATCTTTGCAACAAAATGTAGATACCGCTAAGGCTCTATTTAGTCCCTTTTATGAAGATAAGAATCTTGTTCGTGATATAGTATTTACTAAGAAGTGGAAGTCTGAAATGGCAAATGCACAAAATCTAAAGGATTCTGATGATGAAGCAACAGCAAAAAAATACTGGGATGCCGGTATACAGAAGCTGCAATATGACATGGAAGACTTTGTTAACGCTTCGTCAGAAGATATGATGAACAAAGCTCTACCTCATTATGTAAACAAATACGATGTAATGGGTGAAGGGCTAGCAAAGATAAAAGAACTTGACCCAAATGTAGAGAGTGTCTCATTTAGTGATAATGGTATGTGGAAGATAACAATGAAGAACGGCTCTTTGTTAACAAGACAACCTATGGGTAAAAACAAAGAAGGGGAGATGCAGTATAGTAACCCTATAGGAGACTATTTATCTGCTTCTTTACTTAATGACCCAAGAGCCCTCGACTATTATAGAACTAAAGGTTATGTAGAAGCAAGGTCTTTTTATGATAAAAATAAAGAGCAGTATGGTGATAAACAAGCAGGTATGAACGCTTGGGGCGATAAGTTTTTACAGGAGTATGGAGCAGAAGAGGACAAAATTATAGGTGACTTAGAGCAAAAAGAAACAGTGCTCAAAGGACATACTGCAAGTTGGAAAAATACCATTAAAGAATACGGGCTTACAGAGGGAAGTAAGATAGACCAAGCTGTTAAGAACACTACAGCAGAGTATGAGGCTATTAAAAAGAGTAAGGAAATACGTAAGGACAGAAACCGTAAACTAAATGAAGGCCCTAGTGATAATCTAACAAAAGCTTTATCTAAGTATATGTCATTTCACATGCTTAATGATATAAACGAGACAGCTAATCTATATGCAAGTACACATGGTGAAGTGGATATAGAGCTAAGCCCGCTTGCTAAAATAGATATTGATCAGCAGAATCGCATGGCATTAGAAGAGTATAAGCAAAACAACAGAAAGCTAATGAAGTTGTTTGAGTACTCACTAGAGAATCCACCTGAAGGTGACTCATCAGGTTTGCCCGCAACTCAAGAATATTTTCAAGGAAACGACAGTAACTCTTCATTACTAGAGTTGCAACGTGATCATTCTCAGTCAACACGGAACGATCTAGCGTTTGCACAAGAGCTTAAGGAAGACGATGCTAAAATGCTTGATTTAGTGACAAACTGGTTTATTTCGGAAAATTCCCTAGCCGGTAGAGAAGATATAGGTGTGGTAAATCTCTGTCCTTCTGGTACATGCGGGGGTAATAATACAACAGATTTAAGGACAATAAGAGAGGAGCTAGCAAAAGGCAATAATGATCCGTTGGAGACTGCTTATGGGGTTATGAAACATTCATATGAGCAATTAGTGCTTTCTGAAGACTTCTCAGCAATGGGGCAGATGAGGGGGGACCTTCTCCATAATACAGGACAAGGTATCAACTTTTTGACAGCAAGAGATGCTATGCATACGGAAGGGCAGAGGCTAAGGCGAGAAAACGCACTAGGGCGTTATAACTTTCTTATGAAGAAAGACGATGGTGATTATAAACAGCTGGTAGAACAAGCAGACGGTCTAAATATATTTAGAGAGAATCAAGACGGAAGTATTACAGAGCTTGGTAAAACAGCTTTTGAAGAGGCCTTTATAGAGGAACACGCCTTTGAGGACTACCTGCAAACAGGACAGAATCAAGCTCTTCTAATGATGGGTGTTGATGGACCAACGCCCAACTATCAAACCGACCCGTATCCCCAACCAGCAACTGATTTTAATACTTTTACGCAACCAACTAGATCGATGGATGGTGAATGGTTACGACCCTTGGAACGTGTTGTCTCTTTTAGCCCAGAACTTGCAAGACAAGCAGCAGCAGAAATTTACGAAAAGATGCAGGCGGAGATGGATGCTGTAGCAGCAGATGGCGACGGGTCTGAAGAATCAATGCTTTCATTTAGTCTTGCTTCATGGTATGATTTTAATGATCAAACGGGTTCGGGTGATAACATCACTCCTGATGTTGGCGGAGCGTATGACCATCATGAAAAACCATCTAAAAACAGGGGTCTAAATCAGGTTCAGCACTTGATGAAGATGATGAGGGAAGAACAGGGGGATATGATTGTAGAATACGGCACCATGGAAACTATGGCCAGGCTAAAAGATCGTAAAGGTCAGTTGAAGGATACAAACACAAATACTGATGCAAGGTATGATCTAGATCAAGTTTATTTGGGTCTTAGCTTAAGTGAAGCTGAGGGAACAAAAGAGTCACGTCCTCAGCTTTTTATTAAATACAATGTCAACGGTCCTGTATATACAAACCCGGATACTGATGAAGAGACTCGTTACAGTGTATATGAGATAAAGCTCGACAATACTTATTCTACGTATTTTGATCAAAGAGAAGATAAAGAGGGTAATGACCCCGCAACTAACGCATTTCAACGGAACCAACATACCATATCAGTTTTCGTACCAAAAGGAAAATATTATAACTCACACGATGCAGGTAAGCGACAACACCCTTGGCAAATGACGTTGCACGCAAAAGAAACAAACAAAGAAATACCAAACCCAAGCGTGAGTAACCCGAATGCAGGAACCATAACAATAAGTAAAGAGGCTGACACATACTATCTTACTGCGTCATATAAAATATATAATCCTGACTTACCCGTTCCTGGCTTAGAATTGCAGCTACCACAGATAACAGCTTTAAAAGATGACAATGGAAACCCTTATACAGACGCCAGGCAGTTTGAGGCTTTACAGAGGGATCTTGATACTATACTACGGAACCTCGCTACACAAAACCAAAATGCTGAAGAGTTACATAATAAAACGATAAAGTAAGACATAAACGATGGAAGAATTCAACTTGGGAAACCAACAAGCTGCTCCTTTGAGAACTACTGAACAACCGTTTAATGTAAACGGCCAATTTACTGGTGGTCAAAGTGATATAGATACCCAGATGAGAGACATTGATTTTGATGCTTTTACTGATCTACACTTTGTTCCTGGAACGTTTCCAACGGCAGGAGTTGGGCAAGAGTTAGAGTCAACTGCTAACTTTGACGCAAGGATAGCACCTGCACACAATGTTAAGTTTAACCCTGCTCCAGGAGCTGGAAAATTACATGACATTTTTACTGCGCCTGAGAAACCAACAAGTACTCAACTTGATGTGCAGAAAAATAGAGCTGTAGATGACACCTTCCTTGCAATTAGAAGGGCAGGATCAATGCAACCAGAGGGTGTTGGTGCAGACCCAAACCCTATTAACTTTAGCAGAAAGGCATCAAACTTTGACAAGTATTATGAATCTAATGCGTGGGATACAACATCATTCCATCCTTTTGCAAATAATACAAACGCTTTTGCTGATAATATGGACTGGTCAGATCATAATAGTCTTATGTGGTCTCAATTCATGAAAATGTATACACCTGCTCTTACTTCGGGATGGAGAGCAATAGGTGATATGTTGGGTGACAAGCGTACCTGGATTCAAGGTGACTACACTGGTGCTAAAGCATTTGAAGATGCAATGCGTATAGGTGGAGGCGGTGGTTTTGTAAATGACCTTCTATTACAATCATCCTACACAATGGGTGTCATATCTTCAATTGCTCTTGAGGAGCTTGCACTAGCACTAGCTGTTACAGCTACAGGTGGTGGAGCTGCACCAGTAGCTGCAGCAAGAACAGGATCAAATGTAGTAAGAGGATTAAAAACAATTGGACAATTTGGTTCACGTGTATTAAATAATTTTGGAACTACACGTGTTGCGAAGTCATCATGGCATCTTCTTAAAGATATTAGACGCGTTGATAACGCAAAAGACTTTTGGAGAGCAGGTGGGCGTTTTTCTGGAAGTCTCGTTGCTCCTGAGATATCAAATCTGATAAGGACACATAATGCAACTAAAAATGTAGTTGGTGCTACTAAAGGTCTTGCTACTGTTAGCAGCACCTTTGGTGCTTTTTATAGAGACTTTAGAGCACTTAACCTTGCTATAGCAGAATCTAAGCTTGAAGCAGGAATGGTACACCAAGACCTGTTTAATAACCTTTATCTAGACCATAAAGCAAAAAATGACGGGGTAGAACCTACTTCTGAAGAATACGACGACATTAAAGAATCAGCAGTTAAAGGAGAGTTTTGGACAGCAACAATGAATGCTCCATTTATTCTTTTAACTAACAGAATGACACTAGGTGTTGCTCTTTCTGGTTTTAAAGGAATGGCAGCTATGACTGCACAGGCAGGATCACAGCTTGGTCGCCGTTTAATAGATAAAAAGACGGTTGTTGCAGGAGTTAAATCAGTTGTTGAAGACGGCGGTAGACAATGGTGGAAGCAAATGTATAAAAGAGGTGCAGCTGGTAACTTTAAGCAACTAATTGGCGGGGGCCTTATTTATGGACAGGCTAATATAGGTGAAGGAATTCAGGAGTTATATCAGGAATCTGTGGCTAATGGGGTAAAGGACTACTATACTAAGGTTCATAATAATCCGGCTATTGCTGGGTATGAACAGATACTGGCTTCTACAAAGTATGGTGCTGGGTCTATGATGTCTGGTGAAGGAGCACATGTATTTGCTTCTGGTTTTCTTATGGGAGGTGTTGCAATGGTACCACAGAAAATAGCATTCCAGTGGATGCCAGAAACATATACATACTTAGCTGACAGAGAAACGTATAATAGACACATAAAAGAAAGAGATGCCCAAGTTGCTGATGCTGTTATAACAATAAACAAGATGGCTAATGATACTAAGCAATACTTTGATGTAAACCTTATAAATTCTTTTGTTCAACAAAACATGAGTGATGTTATGATGCAAGCAGGATTAGAAGGTAATACTATGGACTTTTATGATGCAAAAGACGGAGCAATCTACCACGGCTTAACTACAATGGCCATTACAGGAAAATCTTATTTGTTTAGAGAGCAGATGGAAGATTACCTTAATTTAAGCGACACAGATTTAGAGAATGCTTTTAAGGCTGAAATAGAAAAAGGCAGTGTAGAAAAAGTTAGAACACGTATAAAAGAATACATAGATAGAATTGATGATGTAGACGCTTCTTTTAAGGAACTTAATGACCGGTACATAAATCCATATGATCCTTACGCATTTAAGGAAGGTGAACCGGGATACGAAGAATCAGTAGGATTATATGCAGGTTATCAACAGGTTAAAATGATAATGATGTTCAATCGTAAGATGTTTGAACGCACTGTAGAAAGGTATAATAAGCTTTGGCAGGAAATTTCTTCAAGCAAAGCGATTAAGAACATGGATGCCTCTGACGTGGATGTTCTTACGAATCTTAGTGACCTGCATAATGAGATTAATTATCTGAATACAAGCCTTGAGATAGCACAAAGTCCTGATGTAGAAGTTACTGAGTCAGACTACACTATGCCTACGTCTATTATTGAAAAAGAAGGAAAGTTAGGGGCACAAAGGCCTCAGGAAACAGACAAAGAAGAAGTAAAAGATAAAGAAGGTAACATAGTACAAGAAGCTAGCAAAGGAAAAGATTCAAATGTAGTAGTAAAAACAGGCGATGATGTAATTAAAGGTAAGGATGGTGAATACAAAGTGTCCTGGACAACATATCGTGATGGGACAACTACATATACTGTCTCTAAGGTAGAGATGAAGGGTAAAAAACAAGTAGTTGTAGGCAAGCCTCTTACCCAAACAGAAGTAGACGCTTTATTTGAAGAAAAAACTACAACTAAAGCTGGAGAAAAGGTCAGTGAAGATGAGTACTTGATTACTCTTTCTGATGATGAGCGTGCTATGTATTCTAAACAACAGGAGCGTTTAACGCATCTTCAAAAGATATTTGACATATTTACAGACGAGAATAATATATTAGAAAAGAGGAGCGGTGATGAGATCTCATCTTTAATTGAAGAAGATATAAATAAACAAGAATTTGAGTCTGATGAGGCTAAAGATCTAGCAACACGATCAGCAAAGATGAAATACATTGCTGGTTCTCAAGAAAGTCAGTTTGGGTTTTTTGACAGAAGTAAAACACCTAAGGTTAGAAAAGCTATTTTAGACTATCTCAATTTTATTGCTGGCAAGGATAATGCTATTGAAGATAATGCTGATTTTGATAATATCCTGGAGAAGATTATAGACTACAAGACATTGAAAGGGCGTTCTATTATGCATCGAAAGGCGCTTAATATGTTATTAAACCCGCAAGATGCTCAAACCTTTGGAGACAAGTTGGGTGTATCTATGCTTAAAGCGTTTAGAGAAAATAGAGAACAGGTAGAGGCACGTGTAAAAAAGGGTTTTGTTGAAAAATACACTAACAAGTTTCTGAATGATTTATTTGATATAGATGTATATCCTGTAGATGAAGAGGTTAAAGCGCTTCTTAAAGATCCAGAAGTAATACCAGTAAATTACCTTGGTCCGTCAGGACTTGTAACACCCCGAAGTGATGCAAAAAGGTACGATCAAATTAATGATATAGTTGGTCAATATAGAAGTCTTATTAAAGGTTTAACTGAAGAAGTACCAGCAGAGAAAGCATCTACAAAAAAGAAAGAGAGCACAAAAAAAGGCACTAAAACCCTTCAGGAAACTTTAGAGGAAATCAATTCAAATACTGTTGTTAGTGATGCTATAACAAGAGCAGAAGAAAAAAGGAAATTAAATGTAAAGAATGCTGTAGACCTGATTAACAATGATAACAGCAGAGTCCGTATACTTCCTGAAGTAGAGGCTGTAATAACACGCGCGTATACGCAGTATCTCGACGAGTTTGCAATGAGATCGGATGGTACAGAATTTATGACACTTGCACAGTGGTCAGAGCAGGGAGATGTTAAAGCAATAGCAAGAGCTTTGTCTGAACTTTATGTAGTTAAGGCTTTAGAAGAGGACACATCAGAGTTTGGAGAATGGTTACAGAAAAATAGAAAGAGAGCTGATGTTGAAAAAATATACAAACGTAAGTATGATCTTTCTTATGGTGATATTGCCGTTATTGGAGTTCAGGGGTATCATGCTAAACCAAAACCTCGACAAAGGGTAATAACAGACAAAAGCAAATCCGGGCCTCACATTCTAGAAATTGAAACTATAATTAATGAGGAGGGTAAACAAAAAAAGGAACGCCACTACCGTGTTGTTAATGTCAAAGGGAAGCCGCTAAGTGACACTCCATATTATGAGTTAGAGGACGCTAAAAAAGAAAGAACAAGGCTTTCTAAAAAAGCTAAGTCCAGTAAAGGCTTTATGTTTGAAGGAAAAGTAGTTCATACTAATGATATTGTAACGGACAAAGACGGGACTCACTACTTCATTATTAGCAAAAAGAACACTTTTAAGACGTATTTGAGTGTAGCTCCTTTAGATCAGATAAATAATAAAAAGATTACTGGAGGAAAAAGAATCAAAGACGGAACCTTTAAAGAAAAAGGATGGAAATTTGCTAAGGATCAGGTAATATTAAAAAGCACAGTTAAACCTGAAGAAGATAATAGAACAAAGCTTACACTCGTAGAGCCAGTTAATGTAGTAAAAACGACGGGTATTAGAGGAAACTTTCCTGAGTTTTATAATGATCGTCTTGAAGACGTAGAAACGGCTAAAGAAGCCACAGCACGTCAGCAAAAAATGCTTCGTGATCTTACACCTACAGAGTTGGCAAATCTTACTGTGAGAATAGGGAAGAACCCAGGATGGGACAAAGCAGAGAAGATTGCCCTAGAGGATAGAAAAACAGCTAAAATCTTTAGTGAAGATTATGAAGAGAATAAGCAGATTAAAAAGCATGCACAGAAATATGCTATTGAAGTTCTTAATGGCGATGTAAGTCTAGGGTATATGCAAGGGCATACCGTAATGTCTCTATTAGATAGTAACGGTGACCCTATTTTTCCTGCTTCTATTGAAGAGCATGAGGTTGCAGGATTATTTCGCACTCAGGGAAGAGATCTAAAAAAGGCGACAGCAGCTATTCAAAACAATTATTTGCAAGCGCAGTACATAGATGCATTAGTTGAGAAGCTTCTTAAAGAAAGAAGTGTGTCTCAAGTAGGAGCTACAACTGATATAAAAATTTCTGATATAAAGGGTGTGTCTCTTAAACTTTCAAAAGGTAGTTATGCATATGCTGATGCTAAAACAGGCGAAACACCTGCTACGTTTGAGGAATTAGAGTATAAGTTTATTGACGGGAAAGAAACCTACTATGTGGTTCAGCTTAGAACTGACTATAGTGAAACTTCACAAACAACAAAGAAGACACGAGGGGTAACTTTGACTAATGCGAAAAGTCAAGCAGAAAGAAAAGAATATAACGCTATATATGAACGTATGGCAGGCGCAAACTCTGACTTTGTAAGTAAGCATTATGGTGGATATGTTGCTATAGTGATGTTACCTAACGGTACACATAGTCTTGTTAATCTTAAAGCGGCTCCTATGACGGCTACTCAATCAGATGAGATTATTGAGAGGATCAAGAGTCAAATGGTTAAGACAGTAGAAAAAAATATAGACGAGGATGAGTCAGGAAAACCTATAGCAAAAGATATAACTTTTAATCACGAGTTTAATGATGAGTTGATAGCAGATGTGTTTATTGCTAATAAGACACTAGGGACATCAGTGCAATTAAGAGTGTCACCATGGGGTAAACTTCAAGTAGTTTTCCTCAATAAGCGTGTTCATGAAGATAAGAAAGGTAAGAGATTAATGTTTGAGCGTAGTGTAGACATTCCTCTTAATGAATTTAACTTTGAGAATACAGCTGCTTTTATTAATCATGTAAATAAGAATATTAAAGATGAACGTTTAAAAGCTGTTAAAGGTAGTGACGAGGTATTAAAAGTACAGTGGAGTAAGTTTACGCTAGCACTTGGTGCTGATGCATTTAAAGTGGCAATACCTACTACAAAAACAGAAAGGGTAGACGTAGTGTATCAAGACCACCTTCTAAAAGCTCAGACCAATCTCAGCAGTGAAGTAAGAAAAAGCATAAAGCTTACGTTTCAAGTGAATGATGCTATTGGACTAGAAAGTTTAAAGACCGTTTCTGATACGGTTAAAGCAATAAGTAAGAAAAATAGTAAAAAGCTAGTTGAAGCAGAACAAGCTGTTGCAACCTCTTTAGAAAGTCTTGTAGCAGCATGGTTAAATACTCCTGAAGGAAATTTAGACAATCAAACCGTTGAACAATCAGCAGGTAAATTTGCTATAGAATATGGTAAAAGAAACTCACCAACAGAGGGAAAGACTGAAGCTGAGATAACAGGAGAAGATGTTTTTAATGTTGTTGGCCAAGGTCTAAATGTCATGACGATGGTTGAAGCAGAGATCAATAAACAAGTGCTAGCTTTAGAAACACAACAACCAACTAGTGAGGTTGGAACTTCAATAGCTGATATAGAAAGATGGAAAACAGAAGCATTTGAAAAGGCGGGTTTTGAAGAAAACATATGGCCTGCTGATGAGAATAAAGAGAAACAAGAAGAAATCATTAATGAATATAATGCTAAATTAGCTGCTCTAAATCAACAAACTAGTGAGGTTGAAGAGAGACCTACTATTACAGCATTAAGAGAAGCAATTAAGGATGATGACTATGTTGTTCCTGATGCTATTGTTACATCAATAGCTCAAAAGATTGTGGATGGTGTCGAGCTAAGAAGAGAAGAAGTAACGTTATATAATGAGTACATTACCAAGCGTGTAGAAAAAGCAAAGACCAATATTGAAGGAAAAGAGGAGCAAAGGGGAGAAGAGACTTTAGATAAAATAGAACGACTAAAAGAGGAGTTAGCTGCCTATAAGAAAGCAAGAGGAGCTGCGTTAGTCTTGGCTAGTACATCTGGAGACTGGACAGAGGCGATGGAAGCTTTGAAAGTAGACCCAAAGGTAATTGAACTAACGGAAGAGATAGATAGACTAAGCTCTACTATCTATAAGATTACTAAGGGGGGTATGTTAGGACATGATGTTCTAGATATAGAAGACTTTAAGGTGTGGATGACAGAAAAGTTACCAGGGCAATTCTCTGTAGAAGAAATAGATGCTTTAGGTGAAAGACTGGAAAACAATAACATGAAACTCGGTGAGTTTGTAATGTACTTAAAAGATGCGTCTAAAGGACTAGAAGGCATTAAAGGTGTAATAAGAGTAGGAAAACAAACAGCTTTTAAAAAGCATGAGTCTTTCCATGGTGTATTTAGAATGTTATTAACTGACGCCGAGATCAAACGTTATCTTAAACTAGCAAGAAGAGAAAAAAGAAAACTGTTGAGAGAAGAAGGCGTCTCACTAAAAGATGCTCTTAATGAATTACGTAGAGCTCATCCTGCATATGCTGAGATGACTCGAGCAATGTTAGAGCAGACTCTATATGAGGAACACTTGTCTGATCAGTTTGACATTTTTAAACAGGATCCCTCACGTGTTCCTGTTGAAATGAAAAGTCTCTTTCAAAAGATTATAGATGCAATAAGGGCTATACTTGGTCTAGAAGAAATCGGGGGCTTAAAAGATTTATATCAGGGTATAGAGTCTGGTATATTTGCTAATGCGGTTACAAGGAATAACATGTTTACAAGAGACCTTCTTGCAGGCAGCGCTGTATCAGCAAACAAGATTCTAAGTATCCCAATGGGTTCAATTGTCACTACTTCTAAAAATGAAAGAACTGGAGAAGATAGGGTAACTACCGTACAGACATATATACCAGCAGATATTGCTCGGAATATGATATTTCTTATGAGTAATACGTACATGCAAAGATTAAGTAAGTCTAGTTTAAGAGAAGATACTCTCTTAGACGGAACTATTGACGATGTGATTCAGATGTACAATATTAAAGAACGCAGTGCTTTCTATCAGAAAGTAGCTGGGAGTTTTGACGCATATATGCTTCTGTATGAAGAATTAGGAAAATATCACCAAGCGTTAGTTGACAATAGAGATCTGGTAAAAGAGGCCGTACATAATCACTTAGGTGTCTTTATTGATACCAGTGATAAAGCAGTTGATGATATTGAAGACTCTGACGAGGCTCAGTTGGTAGGGCTGCGCAATGTTGGCGATTATACTGGTAAAGATAGTAATCAGTCTGGTGGATTTAGTAAAATGAACTATGAAAGTAGAGCATACATAGCCCAGACAATTCTTACCACTACAGATGATTTTGGTAATACCTTTCTTGATCCGGAGGCAGCTGATAAAGAAAGAGTTACGATCCCTGTTGATCATGATAGAGTATTTAACCTCCTTATAAAGGCAGGAAGGAACTCAAAAGATGACACGGCACTTATCCGTAAATTGGCCTTATATACGCAAGAGGCCGTTGGAGTTACTGGAGAGGGTAACAACCACACCCGGAAATTTGTTGAGAAGTTCTTTACTGATATGGGTTTAACACATGAAGAAGTGTTAACACCTGGGTTCGTTTTACCAGAAGTAGTTGCAAACGCAACACTGTTTCAAAGCATTGTAAACTCATTAAGATTATTTAGAACAGACTATCAAGTAGTTGAACGCGATGAAAAAACAGGAATTCATCATGTATATGACGCAAATAAATCTGATGATGAACACGCTCAAATAAAAATATGGGCATCACAATGGCGTAAAAAGCTGACACCCTTAGACGCCAGGGACGCAATAGAAGAGCTTCATGGTTTATTGCAGGGTAGCCCTATTCAGGACAGTCTTACAGACAAGCAGCGTGCTAAGCTTGCTCCTAATGAAGATGACACATCGTTAAGTGCAGCAGCAGCAAGAATAGCAAATAGCCTTAATGATGACTTAGGTATGAATTTAAGTTCTACATATATAAAGTTTAGTATTATTGCTAACATGGCTGAGGTAGACAGGACAACTATTCAACAAGACCTGTATAAATTAAATAAGGGCAAAGACCAAATAGAAAGAGAAGACCTAGAAGAGCTTTTAAACTCACTTGAGAAAAAAGAGAATCCTTATAAAGATTATCAGGATAATATTGATGAAGATACAGGAGAAAAAATAGGTTATGTAGCGAGCGGTGTAAAAGGAAGAGTGCGAAAAATAGCGTTAAACAATGCTCAATTTGATGAATCTGTTGGTGAATCAACCTGGCAAGATGCTGAAGGAAATGAAATATGGGGGCATGCGCATTCTTCATTTCACATGGAAATGCTTAATGAGATTAATAACATTGAGTGGATTGAAAGCGCAAAAGACGATGTAAGGCTTGTACTTAATAATCTTCTTAATGACCCAAAGTTCGTAACTCTTGTAGGTGAGGGTGGTCTTCGTCACATCCGTGCAGGTGGTCATCGTACAGGTAAACTGGGTATGTCTGATTCTGGTATACACACAACTGGTGGGGAAGGATATACATATGGGAATCAATCTAGCAGGGACTTCCTGATCAGCATGTTTTCTCATGCACTAGGCGAGTATAAAAGAAATAATCCAAATAAAACAGAGGTACTTGTTGTAAATGACAAAACCAAGGAAAAGTTCGTTAAGGCCCCTGTCTTCTTAAAGATGTTATCGGACTCTAATTCTATAGACCTAGCAACGTTGCCTGTTCATAAGATGGTAGAAAAGGCGGATGACGGGTCTATAAAGATGACAGAAAAGGCTATTGCCATGTTTAGGACATTCGTTCAAGCAGACGTGGAACAACTGATCCGTGAGCAAAATCCTGAAACAAAAACAAAAGGCATAATAAAAGGTTATAATGAGGGAGAAAACCGGTCTAAGACACTCTTTGCTTCTGCGTCCATATTAGACCGTAGGGACGGTGAAATTAAATCTAATTTAGTAGCAAGTAAAACCCCATTTCATAGTGATGCTTCTATAGCTGACATTATCAGTGGGAAAATGACAGCTGGTTTAATGAGTTCTGCGGCACATTCACAAGTAAGAATAGATACAGGGAGTAGATCGGTTGTAGAGTTCCGAACCAAAGATGAAATAGCAGAAGATTTGTCAGGGACGTATGTTGCTGTAAAAAACCTTGGTCTTAATACAATTGATAACATAAACGGAGTTGATTTTTTTAATAATCTTGGCCCAGGTTTTGTTTCTACCACTAAACCTGAGGGAAAAAAGAAAGTGTTTGACTTTTACCATGACGGCGTTAAGTACTATACGCGTAGTTGGAATCTTGTACAGTTTGTGAATAACAAGCAGTCATTTTATATTTTAAAGTATAACACAAATATAGAGGATGAAACAGATGTAGTAGAGGAAGCAGTGCTTTCAAAGAAAACAGATGTGGAATTAGAGGAGCTACGAGAAGAAAAAATCAGGCTTGAAGAATTTGGGTCTGCCGATGTTATTGAAAAAATACAAAGAGAACGCAGAGGAGAAAAAACTCTCGACAGTGAAAAAAGATACACAATTAACACAAGTGTTAGAGATCAACTAACAGCGCGTATTCTTGGTAACGATGGAAGTAACGGTGAGGAGGTAGTTAAACCAATGACTTGGGAAGAGGCAATAAAAGAAAAGTTTAAGGTCTCCGAAGATCGTTATACAGAAGAAGCGCTTATGCTTTCATTAGATGAAGCGATAGAAGAAAAGCAAATGCAAGACCTTAATGACATGATGGTACTGCTTCATGAACAAGGGGCTATGGAGGGGCTTCCTGCCTCAATTAAACTGGGATTGCGTGAAGTACAAGATGATGACAGGGGTGGTGTTACTCATATGGAGACAGATGATACTAAAGCATTAATGCCTCTTTTTAACTTTAGAGCTTCTGACAGAGATTTCAACATAGCTCAGGTTATCCTGAATCAAAGTGTTAATGCTAGGTCTCTTAACCATCTGCTTACACCTAATCTTGCTATGTCGTTTAAGGACACGTACAAAGACTTTATAAAGAGATCTAAATCATATCACGCTGCAGGACCCGGTTTTGCTTCAGAGACAATAGATGAAGAATCGGGTATTAAACATAAGCTAACGGTTATGGATGTAATTACGATTAGTGACCCTCAAGTAAAAAAATTGTATAATAACCTTAGAGGAGTCAAGAATTTTGTGCCTCCGAACCCAAGTGACAACTATATAGATAGTGCTGATGGTTTTATGGTTATGACTTCAAAAGCATATAGATACACAGCATATGCTGATGGTCGTTTAAGCAAGCAAGAGGTAGCTATTTTAGATAAGATAGATAAAGGGGATCCATTGACAACAGCAGAAATACGTGGTTCTAGAAAACTGAGAGGAGGTCTTTTGTTTACCACAAGTGAGTCTGCAGAAAAAAGAAAACAGTGGATTAATAAACTACTGAGAGAAGGATCTAATGTTACTGTGATAAGTGTTGATGATATTATTGCAGAGCTACAGGAAAAAGTAGAACCTTCTGTTCTAACATCTATAGCTTTTACAAAGGCAGAATCAAATGCAGTTGCTGCACTGAAAGCGGGGAAGCTTGTAGTATTCGACTCAGCTAATGAAACAACAGAAGGTATTGTTTTAAGAGACGTAATAACTAAAAACATTAAGGAAAAACTTAGGCAGGATATTAACGTATATCATGAAAATATTGATGACACTAAAGTTGAAGGTCTTGAAGGAGCAACAAAGTTTAACATTAATGCTGTGGAGAATAGAGGGTTGAAAAAGTTAAACGGTTTTCTAAACTCTAAGAAGTTTGTATATGCGGACGGGCAGACTCACTTAAAGGTGTCTGTATTTACATTAACAAAACAACGTACTTCAGTCAGGGTTGGAAAAGCGCGTAATCAGCAGACAGGTAAAATGGAAACCGTGTGGAGAGCACGTGAGGGGCAAGAAAAATGGCATATTCTTAGAGAGAAACTAGAAGCTCATCAAGATGAAGTAGATGAAGATGGTAATTTAGTAAGAGAAACAATAGCGATGGCTGTCTTTGAGTCGGGTTCTAAGATGATGAAGAAAAATGTAATGGATCATGTGGATGCATTTACTGAAGGTGTAAGCATAACAGATAACATGAACGTATTGGATGCTAGATGGATGCGACGTCAGCTGGTTAATCCTTCTAATAAACTAGAGATTGTTGATGCTGTTCAAATGAAGCACAAACTACCATCTGAACAAGTAAAGAATCTTAAGGTAACTATTGGATCCAGGGAAGGTGTGACAATTGGGGAGGTGATGGACTTGTATCATAAGACAACGAATGCTCGTATAGCTAATAAATTCTTTGGCCGCGTTAATCTTGTGTTTACTATGGAATCAGCTATACGTGAAATAGGTAAGAGTAAGGAGCTAGGAGAAGCCACTGTCAATCTGTTAACGTTTATGGATTATGCTGTAAATAGTCTTCAGACAGCAAAAGCAAAGACGCAGATGTTATCCTTTTTTGGGACTGAAAACGGCAGGCCTCTGTTTAATTTAAATAACCCTATTACAGAAAAAAAGTTTGAAGGGCTCTTTCTTAATTTCTTTAGTAAAGGCGTTTTAGCAGAAAGACAAACAGGAATATCTGTAGCGTTGGCATCATCGTTTGGTCACAAACTAGTAAAGAAGGTGGCGGAATTAGATGAAAATGGCCAACCTAAAAGATGGGATGTTATCAGGTCCGATGTATGGGAAGCTATGAAAACCAGAAACCCTAATCTTAAAGTTCAACATAAAGACTTCTCTAACGAAGAGGAACAACTTTTTAACCCAACGGCTATGAAAGTTGGTGATTATTATCTAGACGTACTACGTCATGATGTTATGGAGTATGACAGCAAAGGGAAAGAAACAGGGATTAAGTATAGTGAGTTTATTGGAACTTCTCATTTCAGAGAGTTGGATGAGTGGTTACTAAAGAATGATGGAGTAATTCCACCAGAGATGGCAAAAGCTTATGGTATAAGAATACCATCTCAAGATGATCATTCTGCTATTAATCTTAGGATGGTGGATACACTTCCTGCTTTTTATGGCTCAACAGCAATGTTCTCTGATAGATTAATCGAAATATCAGGGGCTGACTTTGATATTGATAAGCTTTACATGCAGTTAGCAGAGTTTTATTATAAAAAAGGAAAGTTCCATGAGTTTGGTAAAGCGGCAACGCTAAAAGGTCAGTACAAAGATTACATTAGATACACTATTAAAGAGTACGGCAATAGAAAAAGTAATATTTTTATGGCAACAGAAAAGTGGTCAGCTGTTGGTGAGAATGTGCCTGCTCTATCAGAACGAACTATTGAATCTTTTAATAAGAAATCAGGAGAGGAGTATACTGTTGACGAGATATTGGCAAGTGACAAGATGATAAAGGTGGTAATGGTGCATCAGATGCTAGAAGAACATGATGAGCTAAGTGAAGAACAAATAAACAATTTGTTTAAACGCTCAGAAGATCTTAGAGGCGGTATGGAGATATTAGGGTTACCTGTGACGTACAATGAATATAAAAAGCAGAGAGCTGATAAGGAGCTTAAGCTAGATAGTACGTGGAAGGAGAAGCAGGGGTATACACCATACAGTGAACCTTATACAGGCGCACACGGCAATGCTATTCTCGATTACAAAATGGCTTTGTTAGGTAACTCAGGTAAAACAGAACCGGCAGAAGGTGATCACGTAGCCTCAGGATATCAAGCCGCTGACCTAGTACCCTTAGATGAAGTATTACTTGCAATGGAAGAAGACTTGCCCGGTTTATTCCAAAGAAAGATGCCTCAAAACCACGATCCTTTCGGTATGCTAGGTATGGGTACCTATTTTAAAGAGGGTAAAGAATT
>Ga0315321_10000112_pt1 | contig 50030 bp, 34 predicted proteins | sample M180m21515metaG_FD_203464 | JGI IMG/M metagenome (GOLD analysis project Ga0315321, IMG submission 203464) | Ammonia-oxidizing marine archaeal communities from Monterey Bay, California, United States - M1 80m 21515 | ecosystem: Environmental > Aquatic > Marine > Intertidal zone | place: USA... | reverse complement strand
CGCAAATTTAACGGAGCCTGTTCCGTATTTTCGGCTACCTCATGCCATAAATTTTCCATCGCTTTCAAATCATCAGAACGAGTCTTCGCTAAATCGTTGAGCTCTGAACGGTCCACAGCCAGATCGTAAAGTTCCCATGGCCGGCCTTTGACCGAAACAGCCTTCAAGTCTCCCGTTCGCAAAGCGCGGTTGTTGGAAAATTGAAAGTACAGCCACGGATGGGGCTCACGAACACCATTTGCAAAGACAGGTGAGAGCGATCGGCCCTGCAGTGGCGTTATCTCGCGACCTCCATAAAAACTCGGATATTCAGCACCTGCGAGATCGACACAGGTTGCCATGAAATCAATCAAGTGGGCCGGTTGTTCTGTCACGCTTCCGGGTTTCGTTTTCAATCCCGGCCATGACACAATCATGGGCGATGCAATCCCGCCTTCGTGCTGATTTTGCTTGTACCAGCGAAACGGTGTATTACCCACGTGCGCCCAGCCAACATCATAAGTCCAATACGACTTCGGATCCCAAGGGCGAAACTGTTTTCCACGAGTACGCTCAAAAGGACAGGCTCCATTATCACTGCAAAACATCACAATCGTGTTTTCTGAGATTCCCGACTCCTTTAGCCGCCGCAACAGACGCCCAATGTTCTGATCCAGACAATCAACCATGCCTGCATAAGCAGCCATTCGCTCAGATTCCCAGTGGCGTTGCTCCTCCGACAAGTCAGTCCATGCGGAGACTTCTTCTGGGCTTGGCGAAAGTTTGATCCCTTCAGGCAGAATGCCAAGCTGCTGCTGTTTTTGATAACGCTGCTTTCTGATTTTTTCCCACCCAGCATCATAACGACCTTCATACTTTCGAAAATCCGTTTCTTTTACATGCAGTGGATAATGCGGTGCGTTGTAAGCGAGATAGAGCAAGAACGGTTTGTCTTCTGCCTTGGCCTCATCCAAAAACTTCAAGGCATAATCTGTCTTTGCGTCAGTGGTATAAAAACCCGTTTCAGGCACGACAAAAGGCTCTCCATTCAACCGAAACGTGTCATCACCCGTAAAAAAATTTGTTGCACCACTCAGGTGCCCAAAATATCGTTCAAACCCGCGGTCAGTAGGCTGCCCTTCAAGATGCCATTTTCCAACCATCATCGTATGGTAACCGGCTGGCTTGAGCGCTTCGGCCAATGTCACGCCTCGATCCATTTGCTGATTGCCTGCTTGGTACATGTACAAACCAGTCAGCAAACAAATCCGTGATGAATGACATTTGGCTGTATTGTAAAACTGATTGAAACGTAAACCCTGACTCGCAAGCTGATCAAGGTTCGGTGTCTCAATCTCAGAGCCATAGCAACCGAGATCCGAAAAACCCAAATCATCGGCCATGATCAAAACAATGTTGGGACGCGAATCGGCGGCCGTCGCAATACTGGTAATCAAAAGCAAACACATCGAAACTAAAAAAAGACGCATTACAGACCATTCCACATGAGTTTGATTCATTCGCTCAGTGGAGCGAATGAAAAGCTTAATGACACACAACACAGATGACACAGGCCTCATTCAACAAACAAGCTCAAGAAGACTGCATGTCAGCAGACTCTAACAACAACACAACGCGTGAAATGCATTCGCCGTCGCCAGTATGTTCCGCATTATACTTGGCAGCCGCAATTAAATCCTGTGTCATGCAACCAATAAAAGTTTCCACGGCGATCCACCTTTTCCCACCAAGGAAAGAATCGGTTCACCATCGCAAAGACGAAGCCCAAACGTCGGTAGAAAACCGGCGACAAGCGAACTCATTTTGTCTGGTATTGGCAACAACAAACTTGCTCAGGCAGCGACCGCGGGGCATGCAAATATCAATGTTTCACAAACCAGCAACGCCGACATGACGCAACAGGCACTCAGAGCCCCAAAACACTTATTCTCGCAATATGAGACCAAACGAACTCGAGAGATTCAGCACGTGCCGAGTCAATCCATTTGTCCTATTCCTGTACGCATCCGTCGCGTACCCACGGGTTCACCAAGACCTTTACGATTAGGCAAACCAGAAAAACTACGTTGCGATCCAGCACGCCGCTCGGCTGAATCGGCCAAGTGTCACCGCCGATTTCCCAGTATTCCGCACCATCTTTCAAACATCGGCCCGCGTAACAAGCGATGAACTACCCAGCTTTCGCCATCAAAATGCCTGACCAGAAGCTTCAAATCATGCCGCGAGTCAAAACAAATCCGACGAAGATCCAAACTTCCACCTGTTCAACTGATAGTAAGCGTTCCGATAATAGAGACATGCTAAATCCGCATAGCCGCTCCGCAATTGCATGCAAACTAGGCACCGCAATCATCTTGCTCCTGCATTCGTTGCTAGGTTGCTCATGGACGCATACCTGCTGCGATTGGCAACACATGCACAGCGCTCATGATTCGGAGTCGCATTCCGGCTGCCACCACGTAGAGAGTTCCCTTCGGGCCCAATCGACAGCCGTTTCAGACGCATGCCAACATGAGTCCAATGAGCATCAGCCTCAGCAAGTTTGCAGTGAATCCAAGGCCTGCGTGGAGGCTGATTCCCACCACCTCGCCAAGGAACTAAAAACCGGATTACCAAGTGGCGTCAGGCGTGCAGTCGATCACTCACCAGCATCCAGTACGACCGTGGCACATTCGACAATAAGTCTGCCCACGGTCACCCCCGCAATGAGGCATGTGCACCAACACAAGTGCGTTCCTACGCACGAACCATGTCCCGAACACAGCTCCACTTGCTGCACCACTCTGCATTGCAGTTTCATTGCAGCAACTGTGAAATCTTCGATCATCGACCTTGGAAGTTTGTTTCCGGAAACACGAACGTTGTTCTCTCGTTCTGACCAAAGCTCATCATTTGCAGCAACGATGTGGCCCCAGAACGATTTCCGCCTATGCCAGGAAGCACGGTTCCGTTGTGCACTTCTATGTTCGTGGCAAGTCTAGGAAATCACCCTGCGTGTTTTCCGTTACATTCTCGCCCGCTCGTTTTCAAGTCGACTAAGCGATTCTTCGCTCAGTCGAAAAAGTTCGCCTGACACGCGATCTACAAAGGACCCGAACGATGTCACCATCAACCACATGGTTCACTCGTTTACGCAACACACTCATGACATTGGTGGCGATCATCCTCGCGATCCCATTGGGGCTATACGCTTTTACAGACATACCAACACGTTGGGGATGGCGTTCACCAAGTGATCAAACGAACCACGACGCTGATGACGCTGGTGTGCCTTCGGCACATGCACACGCAGACGACCAACACGCAGACGACCAACACGCTGGCCATGCCCACACGGGCCACGACGACGAAAACTCCGTCGAATTGACCCCTCAAGCTCGGTCAAACATGCGTCTTGAAACAGCACCTTTGACCGTGGGTGTTTACACCAAGTACGTCGAGGTGCCAGGCGTGGTGGCCAACTGGCCAGGCCGTACACATATCGCTGTGACTTCACCGCTGACCGGCGTTTTGAATGCCATTTACGTCTCGCGAGGTGAACTGATCGCCAGCAACAAACCACTCTTTTCGTTACGTCTGACACATCAAGATTTAGTCAATACTCAGGAAACGTTTTTGACGAAGCTCGGTGAACTCGATGTCGAACTGGAGGAGATAGAACGCTTGACTGCCGTTGCGGGAACCGGTGCGATCGCGGCTAAATCATTACTTGAGCGACGCTATGAACGCGACAAATTGCTAGCTGGCGTCAGGGCCGCTCGCCAAGCATTACTGTTGCATGGACTTTCGGAGGAACAAATCTCAACGATTGAGTTGAGTCGAAAACTCATTCGCGAAGTGATTGTCTATTCCCCAACCTTGCACGCAGACCAATCGCTCCATCAGGGAACGATTCGCGAACTCAATCACCATGCTGCAACGCGAGGCGACGAGCGATTGGCCTCCAACGCGCAGCCTCCCACATCTCTTGTACACCCTCATCATATAGCAGCGTCATTTCTGGTGACAGAATTAGAAGTGCGGCGTGGGCAAGGAGTGAATGCCGGGCAAGAATTGCTCCAAATATCTGATTACAGTCAGATTTTGATCGAAGGGCAGGCATTTCAACAAGATGGTCAAGCCCTTCGGATGGCGGCCGATAAGTCAGTGGGTGTGCAGGCAGTCATCAAGTCAGGTGGCAGCAAAACCGAAATGATTGACGGGCTCAAAGTGGTATACATTGGGACCGAGGTTGGCCGGCAGTCACGGGTATTGCCATTCTATGTTGCTCTTGAAAACAAGATCGAGCGAACCGATGAACGCGGAGAACAACGCTACATCAGCTGGGCGTACAAACCGGGGCAACGTTTGACGATACGTTTACCGGAGTCACAAATTCAAAATGCAATTGTGGTTCCTAAGGAAGCAATTGCTGAGGAAGGCCCTGAACGATACGTGTTTGTCGAAAATGGTGACCACTTTGACCGTATCCCTGTTCACGTGCTGGCAAAGGATTCAATCAATGTAGCGATTGCCAACGATGGCCAAGTATGGCCGGGGCAGACAATCGCGGTGAGCGGGGCTCATCAATTACAAATGGTTGTGAAAAATCAGTCTGGTGGTGCAATCGATCCCCACGCGGGCCATACGCATTAGCGTTTCCGTACGCGTCAGAAAGTTTCTTTGATAAGGGGAATCACGTGTTGGACCGAATCATCTCGTTCTCGTTGAACAATCGACTACTGGTGCTATCTCTGGCAGTGGTGATGCTGTTCTGTGGAATCTGGCAAACAACCCAGCTTCCCATCGACGTCTTTCCAAATCTGAATCGTCCACGCGTCGTGGTGATCACAGAGGCACCAGGCATGGCGCCGGAGGAAGTCGAAAGTCTCATTACATTCCCGTTGGAAACGGCGCTCAATGGTGCCAGTGGGGTCATTGCCGTTCGCAGCAGCAGTGGCAGCGGTATTTCTGTCATTTATGTCGAATTTGATTGGGACACTGACCTCTACAACGATCGGCAAATCGTCGCCGAAAGGCTGCAACTCGCCGCTGAACAACTGCCTGATGGATCGCAGCCAACTTTGGCCCCGATTTCATCAATCATGGGCCAAATTCTGATGTATGGAATGTGGAGCGACGGTGGCGCAACCGCTGACATGGAGGTCCGCACACTTGCCGACTGGGTTGTTCGCCAGCGGTTGCTGACGATTCCCGGCGTAGCCCAAGTTTTTACGATGGGAGGCGGCCGCATGCAGTATCAGGTTTTGGTCGATCCTGATGCACTGCGTGGCTTCGGACTGACAATGAATCACGTCCATGAGGCCGTAGCTGCGGCGAACCTGAATGCAACCGGAGGTTACTTGGATGACCGTGGTTCCAATGAAGTGCTGGTGCGCGGGCTTGGACGCGTGACCAGCCTTGAGGACCTACGTCAGGTCGTTCTAGCCAAACGTGATGAGAGATCCATCACTCTCGCGGATATCGCAAGCATCAAAACGGCCCCTCAAGTCAAGCGAGGAGATGCTGCCGCGTTTGTCCGGGAGGAAGAAACATTGAGCGGGGGACCTGCCGTCGTATTGACGGTCAACAAGCAGCCCGGCAGCGACACACGGGCGGTCGATGAAGCCATCAAAAAAGCTCTATCTGAATTGAAGATTGCTCTTCCACCCGACATCCGAATCGCCAGTGTCTATTCACAACGGTCTTTCATTGATCGAGCCATCGAAAATGTGGTGGAGGCACTTGCTGACGGCGGTGTGCTTGTTCTGCTGATTTTGTTCGTGTTTCTGCTGAATTTTCGCACCACTTTCATCACCCTGACAGCAATCCCACTCTCCATCGTTGCAACAGCCTGCGTTTTCTCCGCATTCAACCTGTCCATCAACACCATGACATTGGGCGGCATTGCCGTCGCCATTGGTGAATTGGTCGATGATGCCATCGTCGATGTGGAAAACATTTTCCGACGACTTCGAGAAAACCGAAAGCTTGAAAAACCAGTCGCAACGCTGCGAGTGGTGCTCGATGCCAGCAAGGAAATACGGAATTCGATCGTTTACGGGACTGCGATTGTTGTGCTGGTTTTCATTCCTCTTTTTGCCCTGGAGGGAATGGAAGGAAAGCTATTCGTTCCTTTGGCAACCGGCTATGTCGTCTCCTTGATTGCGTCACTTGCTGTTTCCCTGACGGTCACTCCCGCGCTTTCTTCCTTGCTTCTGACGGAAAAAAAGGTGTGGCAAGTAGTACTGCCCGTGCTTGCTTTTGGCATTTCCTGCTTGACATTTTATTGGATCATTCCACGGGTCATCTCAGCTACAAATTTACCTTTCACGCTACCAGAAAATCCGTGGTGGCTAATCCTGATCACAACCCCGCTGATCTGGCTCGCAATTCAGTTCATCGAATTTCTGATCGGAGGAGAAGAAACAAGAGAAGGGAAACTGGTGATCGCACTGAAAGCGTTTGCCGGGCTCGCAATCGATACCAGCACCCGCCTGAGCGGTCCAATTCTTGGAATCACAACCGTCCTCGTCGCATTTGCAGGTCTTTCCCTTTATTCGCTGGAACGCGACTTCCTGCCACCTTTCAATGAAGGGTCCGTTCAGGTCAACGCCCTACTGGCCCCCGGCACTTCATTAGAAACCAGCAACCGAATTGGGGCGTCGATCGGACGACGCTTGATGGAAATCGAGGCAGTGAAGACCTTGGTACGGCGAACGGGGCGCGCGGAACTCGACGAACATGCCGAAGAGGTCAATGTCAGTGAGATTGTTTTGGAAATGCAACCCGGAGCGGATCGCGAGGAAACGATCGAGGAAATTCGTGAAGCCATGTCCGAAATTCCCGGCGTCGTCTCAAGCACCGAGCAACCCATTGCCCACCTGATCAGCCACATGATCTCAGGAGTGAAAGCACAAATCGGCATCAAACTCTTTGGCGATGATTTGGATATCTTACGCCGCAAGGCTGATGAGATGAAACGAGAAATTGAAACCGTCGAGGGCGTTACCGATCTGATGGTGGAACAACAGACAAACATTCCACAGCTTCGAATTGAAATTGACCGACCTGCTCTGATTCAGTACGGACTGCAACCTGCACAAGTCATGGAAATGATCGAGACCGCAATGAATGGTCAAGTCGTCAGCAAAGTGCTCATTGGACAACGGACATTTGACCTTGTACTGAGACTCGACGAACGATTTCGCGAAGACGAACAGAAACTTAGACGACTTGCAGTAATCCTGCCTGATGGCGGCACGGTTCCCTTGGAATCAGTAGCAAAAATCTATGACAGCAGTGGCCCCAACACAATCAAACGTGAACAAGTGCGGCGACGGATCGTACTGCAGGCTAACGTATCCGGGCGCGGAGTCGTTGACGTTGTGAATGAGATCAAAGAGCGTCTTAAGGACATCGAATACCCACAGGGATATTTTGTTGAATACGGCGGCCAATTTCAAAGCCAGCAATCCGCCTCACGTCGACTGGCATTGCTCGCCGTCGTTGCACTGGCTGGCATGTTTCTTGTGCTCTACACTCTGTTTGGAAATGCCAATTTTTCGCTGCAGGTACTGATCGCATTGCCCACTGCATTCATCGGAGCAGTCATGGCATTGATTATCACAGACCAGAACCTAACGGTGGCTGCTATGGTAGGATTTATCTCGCTCTGCGGAATCGCAAGCCGGAATGGAATCCTGCTACTGAACCACTACCTGCATCTGGTCGAACACGAAGGTGAATCGTGGACTCGTCAGATGGTAAAGCGTGCAGGCCAAGAGAGAATGGCACCGGTTGTCATGACAGCACTCACCAGCGGAATCGGACTCGTTCCACTAGCGATGGCTGCAGGGGAACCTGGGAAAGAGATCCTGTATCCGATTGCGACGGTGATTGTGGGTGGCTTGATTACTAGCACTCTGGCCGAGTTTTTTGTACGCCCGGCACTATTTTGGGCCATCGGCTGTGGGGCTGGTAAACAGATTCTGCTGGATCGCACCAACCGCCGCGAATTGCAACCTGCGTCTGTTAACACCTACCCCGAGACGGAATCTGTGGGCGAGTCAAGTTGCTGATCATGGCAATGCCATTGCCGAAAGTCGCTTGCAATGGACACGTCACACCCAAATCAAGTCCGCATCAACCATCCCAACAATGAGAATACGAAGTCATGAATAAAATCATTGGAATGATCGTGACCCTGGTCGCCGCAGCAAGCCTCGCCGGTTGCGGAGGCTCAGATGCGTCTAAAACTCCACCCCCTAACGATGTGGTTTCGCTCACACCTGACGGCCCACCTCCCATACTGGATGACCATGGTCATGGAAGCCACGGGCCTCATGGAGGTGATTTGATTGAAATTGGCAAAGCCTCCTTTCACGGAGAACTCGTCAACAACGATAATCAAGTCTCCATGTACGTGCTCGGTGACCAGGCCAAAGCGTCGCTCGCCATCGATGCACCAGAAGTGACCGTTAGCCTCAAGCACGACGGCAGTGTGCAATCCTACATTCTCACCGCCGCCCCAGAACCAGACGACGAAAAAGGGAAATCCTCACGTTTCACCTCTCAGGATCCCGCCTTGGCAACCGCACTCAACGGCGGTGCAGAGGGAGTCGTCATTTTTCAAGTCGACGGAAAATCGCATACAGGGTCCATTAGCCATGATCATGATCATGATCATGCCGGGCACAGCCACTGACGCTGAGAAGTACCAAACAAAACTGCCAATCGCTTGCCGGGCATGATCATGATCATGCCCGAATGGGTCGTGCTATCGACACACGCAGTCAGATTTTGCAAGACACTCAAGTTCTAAATCGCACCCAGGTTCCGAAGCAAATCCGAATTGCTCGGAACGTGCGTAAGTATCTCAGGGTTCTGAAACCCCATCATCATACTCGGATGAAGCAGGCACCCTCTCATTTGCCGATTTAGCAACTGCTTCTCGCAATTTAAACAGCACGATCGCCCCACCCGCAACGTAGGCAAAAATGCCAAATATCCAAGCGGAAAAGAACTGCTTGGATTGGGGACTATCTGCGTCAACCGTCTGAAAGATTGACTCAGAAAAATCTCCCCAGCCATGAATTCCTATGGGGACTGCCAGCATCAGCAACCCAAACGTCAGACGATAACGATCTCCCAATAGACACTTTGCAGCAAAATAGCCCATTACCAACTGCAAGCTCGCATGCCCCGCAACAATCGATAACAATCGATTCAACGATGCTGACATGGGCGTCTCCGAAGCAAGCACAGCGGTGACATTCTCGACGGTCGTGAAACCAATCGCGACCGCAACTGCCACTGCAACCACGTCTGCATCCTGCTGAATTCGTGTATTTCGAAACAGTTTGTAAGTCAGCAAAAACCCGAGAAAGATGCACAGTTCTTCTGACACAGCCGCGCCCAAAACCTGCTGCACAAATGCTTTCTCGTAAAGCCCTGACAATTGATCACCGGCTCCTTCGATGACCGTTTCCAGCAAATAGACAGGAACACAAGCTAGGACTCCCAAAGCAACCCCTGTCCAAAGCACAACCAGCATCTGGCTGCTGAACCGGAAAGCCCCCACTAGTCCCAGCAAGACAAGTGTCGGGACAATCGAAATCAACAGCGGCAGAATCTCCATCCAAGCACCCAAGTACACGAAACTAAAATTTGAAAAAGACCGCAGCGTTACAGAAAAAATGTCTAGTCAACAAAACTTCAATTTGTCACAAACTCAAGGATTCGCACAGCGTTCCCTTTGCTTTGTTGATGACTGTTTTTAGCAACACGCATGGTCAAACGATGAGGCCCCCGTTTTAGCCCGGTAGCCAGCATCACCGTACGTGGGTAGTGCAGCCCTTTGCTAAACCGATGAAAAAGTTCTGCAGCCTTGAACTCACCACCATCGATCGAGTATTCCACGCGACCAGCATCCGGGCCTGCAAGAACATACAGCCCAACGGCCTGCCCATCAAAATCAAGCGTCAACTCGGCACTGGCAGCATTGGTGCATAACATATCGAGTTCGATGAAACGCCCGCGTTTGCCCCCTGGAATCGCATCCCAAGCAGGAACACCCATCACCCACGACTTATCGAAATCGGCTTTTGTCCCAGCGAGCAGACGTCCTTGCGAATAACTCGCCGGATCGAGAACGCTTGCGAGCTTGTGCGGACTGGGCTTGCCCTGCTCAAGTTGCTCCTCGTCTGCCCACGCTGTATCAAGCAACTGTTCGATCATATCTGCAGCAATACGATTTCCGGCAGGCTTGGGATGAGTTCCACCATACGTCGCCCAAGTCAGTTCATTCGCCTCAACTCGCTCTGCAACTTCGCGGGCCAAATCGATCGTAGAAACACCATAATGGTCTGCCACTGACTCATGAGCCCCACTGCTAACGGGTGTCTTGCCTTGCCTCAAGACTTCAAGCATGGGCGGATTCACAAAGTGGGTCACAACCACATCCATTGAAGGATCATTTGCGCGAGCATGGCGTAAAACGCCCTCCATCCCGCGGCGACACTCACGTTCCGCGTGCGAAGCATCCTGATCATCATTGACCGCGAATTCAACGAAGAGCAAATCAGGTTCCGTCGACAAAACATCGCGGGCCAAGCGATGGGCTCCGGTTGTTGAACATGTCGAACTGATTCCCGCATTGACGAATTTGAAATCCGTGTCCGGGAAACGCCTCCTGAGGTTCTGCTCGACCATGACACGATAACCACTCATTTCAGTGATCGATCCACCGATGAATGCAACCGTGCCCTTCTTTTTTCTCGCAAAAGCTACCCACGAGTTATCAAAGTGATTGCGAAGATGAACGTTTGGAGAACGTTCTGCCCCTTCCTGCAGCGTGTCGATATATCGATGCTGCTGCACGGAACGGTTGAGCCTACGTGACGTCTCAACGCAAACCTTGCCAAAAAGTTTATCGTGACCGTGATTTAAAATATCATGCCTCGCTCCGGGATCCTCCACAAGCTGAGATTCATTCACCATCTCTTGTACAGATTTGGAGTATTCCGAAACCATCGCGAACGGCACCGCGGGAGCATCCACACCATCAGAGCAGTCACGCGTTTGTGCCGAGGTAAAAGCAGGAATCAATAACAGCATAAGAAAACTGGCAAATCGCATCGGATACTCTCCACGGTGACAACGTTTTTCAAACTTGCAACATTGGCATTCGTCACAATCAAATCGCAAGTGGGAAACAGCCTGAAAGCTTACACCAATCTCACGCCAACCTCGGCCCATCAAATCGCGATTTGTGCTGAGGAGGTGGCTTTGCCGAACAAAAATCACGCATCAAACAATGCCACTTCTCCACGTGAAGCGATTTCACAGAGGAGATGCCGAATGTCACATTTCCGGCACCCGAAAGGAGATACGCACAAAATCCGTGTTCACGATGCCTCAAGCAAGTCACTTCCGGTTGGCAAAATCACTGCAAGTAGTTGCCAGAATCGCAGCAAGCTTGTCCTACAAAACAGGGATCAGTCCGTTAGAATCAGGGGGACCGCGGCAAACGACGCGGATCTCGACGGCACACAACACCGTCTCTCGTGTCGGCAATTCAATCTTACGACGGAAGATTCAAGCATCATGTCAACCGATCAGATTTCAAACAAGCGTTTCCAGAAACATGCGGCGTTTCTGCTGATACCAGCCGCAATCCTTGCTGCATTCTGGCTACCTGTTGCAACCGATTCACATGGCCAAGATCCAGCTCTTGACGCATTCCGACGCATGCATGCTGAACTTCAGCGGCAGATGGCCGAAGACATCGATCAGGCGATTGTCTTTCTAGATGCTCAAGTAACGAAACAGCCGGAATCATCCGACGTTCAGGTTTTACGCCATAGCCTTGGGGCAAAACTGGCAGACGAATCACGGTATGCCGATGCGTTGAAACAATACGAAAAACTGCTTGACTTCCAGATCGCCCACCTCGCGGAGCAAGGACAACAATATGGCGTAGGGATGACTCTTCGAAGCCTTGATGAAATCAGCGAACTCGCCAATCAAAGCGACGCCATGGACAAGGCTGTTGACAAAGCCCTTGCAGCATTCCAAACACTACCTGCAGAGACCAGTCGTGCTTGGGATCCACTATCACAATTAGTGGTCCTGAAGGCTCATTCTATGATTGATGACGACCAGAATGACGCAGCAACAACGCTTGTCGCCAAGCAAGTCCAGTCACTTGAGGATGCGTGCAGCGCTGCAGACGCAACTGAAGCAGTCACGCACGCCCATGTTGCGCTGCTGAAAAGACTGACCAGTCCGAATCGCAATAATGACCAATGGCGAGACATCTATATCGAAAAGCTGGAAACTGCATGCACCACAGCTTTTGAGCGTTTTCCAAAATCAATGCGGTTGCAGAACGATTACGCTGAAACTCAGTACCTGATGATCACACAGTGGGGACAGGATGACCCCGAAGCAAATGAAAAACGAATTGAAAGTGCATTTGCAAAGCTGAGCCTTCCAGCGATTTCCAATCGTTCGGTAAATGCTATCCTTCGCCGTATTGAGGTACATCGCGAACGCATGCAGGCGGCGAAACCGGTTGCCACTCTGGTAGGACAAGTGGCTCCAGAATGGGACATTGATGGTTGGGCGAATACTGTGGGGGTGACACGAAAATCATTCGAGGGGCAAGTCGTGCTGCTTGACTTTTGGGCAATGTGGTGCGGTCCTTGCATTGCCACCTTTCCGCACCTACGCGAATGGCGTGAGGAGTTCGGTGACCAAGGTTTCGAGATTGTGGGTGTTACCCAGTATTACAATTTCGAATGGGATGACGAACAGAAGCGAGCATCCCGTGCCTCCGAAGAAATCACGCCTCAGAAAGAGCGAGAAACATTGGCGAGTTTCCTGGAACACCATCAACTCGAGCACCCCGTCATGTTGGCTCCAAAAAACAGCGAAATGAGCAGCAATTATGGAGTCAAGGGAATTCCTCACGTCGTGCTCATTGACCGGGATGGTACGGTGCAACTCGTAAAAACCGGGGCAGGACCAGCCACTGCCAAAGAGATCCACGACAAGATCAAAGACCTACTCGCTAAAACCAAATAGCGTGCAGCCCACAAGCGGCGTGTTGGTCGTTCAGGACTTCGCTTGCACTCTTGAGTGAGCTCAGCTTTGCATGCTCGCATGTCCTGACACAAACACAGAAGTACACCGCTGACATGCAGAGCCACCCACCCAATGACACGCAGCTTTCATTGCACCAAAGCTGCCATCACCTTGCTAACCGCCAACTTCCTGGAGTTTGCTGAGATTGCGATGGTGCAGCGGCCTGTACGCGAGACGCCAAGAACATACGTTTTGAATATTGCGGGACCGTGACAATCAATTGAGTCTGGTCATCCTCGGCAAGCAAGTCGTTGCCAGGATCACTGTCCAGATCGGCTTGATCGTATGACATGACTTGAAGGTCAACAACCGACATCCCGCGTTGCAGAGTCCGAGCCTGAAGCACAAGCGTCGCCTCTGATCCAGCCTCAAGACTTCCAATCTGCCAAGTATCTTCGCTCGCTGGCAAACCGTAAATGCCTCGCTGCGGAATGACACGCAGCAGTTCAAGGCTAGGCGGAAGAGCGATCGCCGCAGTTACACCAGTTGCCGTTTTCGGGCCATCGTTGGCCACAGTGAAGGTCATTTCTACAATATCCCCCAGCGACGGGTCCGCATTGTCTGCGATAGCGGATACTGAAATATCAATCAGCTTGGGGGTAACGGCTACCGCGCCGTAATCATTTTCGGATGTATCACCGTTGTCAGGTGTGCTGTTGGGATCGTACTGATCCGATCGAATGACTTCAGCCGTCGTTACGATTGGCTGCTTTGAGTCGACCGTGACCACCAGTTGCATTGAAGCGGCTGACTGTGCAGCAATACTTGGTATATCCCATAACCCCAAGAACTCGTCGTACTCTCCGGCTCCGTTGGCGACCCTCACAAAATTCAGGCCGTCGGGCAAAATTGAACGCACTGTGACTTGAGTTGCATCGTTTGGCCCGTCATTGAAGACAATCAACGTATAGAACAGCTCCTCCTGCTGATTTGGCGTAGGATCACTGACGTCCATCTGCACCCGAAGATCTGCGATCTGCGGAGTCACAGTGACAGCCGCATAGTCATCCTCGGTCACATCACCATTGTTCGGCATTGAATCAATGTCGGGTTGGTGACACTGAACCACTTCTGCCTCATTGATCAATGAATCTGGCACATCGATGCGGGCCTCGATCATCAACTGGGGCACCTCTCCCACACCGATTTCGCCAACTTGCCACAAGCCTAAGATTGGGTCATAGACCCCCTGGCTCGGCATGATTTCCAGCACAAACAAGCCTGCTGGCAAAGCGTCGCGGACGACAACCCCAGTGGCCATAGAAGGGCCTTGATTCGTTAGTTCAAGCGTGAAAGTCACATTGCCACCAACATTCGGATTCGGATCATCCACGACCTTTGTTAAGGCCAGATCAACCAATTGTGGTGTAAGACTGACACTGGCCTGATCATCTTCGGTCGGGTCGTTGTTACCCGGTGTGCTATCGGGATCAAATTGACTGGACGCAATCACTTCGGCGGTGTTGATTTTCTCATTAAGACTGCTCACCGTCACAGTAATATCCAACTGCTCCTGACCGCCTTCTCCGATTGATGGCACTCGCCAGATTCCATTCCCAGATGAATTGTAAGTTCCTGAGGTTGCCTGGTAAGAAACAAAGGTAAGACCGGCAGGAATCTGATCTAGCACTTGCACATCCAATGCTTCATCAGGCCCACTATTGTTCAATGTGACGGTGTAAACAACGTCCGTGAGTACGCCTGGATGGTCATCGCTGACGGATTTGGTTACGGACAAATCTGCACTCGCCGTAGTGTTCGTGATGGATGCCTGGTCATCCTCATCATTCCCGTTGCCATCAATCCCGTCATCGTTCCCGGGAGTACTATCAAAATCGAACTGATCAGCGGCAATCACCTCCGCACGATTCGTCCATGTGCCAGGCAAATTCACATCAGTCACAATCTCCAGCGTTGCCTCGGTATTCGGCGCAAGGGATGGAACGGACCAGACCCCACCGGAAAATGTCCCCACCGACGGATCACTACTGGAAACGGTTACTCCGCTGGGAAACTTGTCCTGTACCTTTATTCCGGTTGCTGTGTCAGGACCCGCGTTCTGCACAGTGAGTGTATAAGTAAGTTCACCGTTGACAGAAGGTCGGAAGGGATCGGCTTCCTTGTTCAGAGACAGGTCAATGATCGTCGGTCGGACAGATACAGAATCTTGATCATCCTCTCCCGGCACATTGTTACCGGGCGTAGAATCAGGATCGGCCTGATCAGCAGCTGTAATTTCCGCTGAATTCTCTTTGACTCCGATATTCTCGACCTGCGCCCCCAACTGCAACGTGACAATTTCATTAGGATCGATCTGTCCGATCGTCCAAATACCGGTGCCACTGTCAAATGTTCCACGACTGGGCTGATCAGCACTGTACGTCAATCCGTCCGGCAATTGATCCGTTACAGCAACCCCAGTTGCGGCATCGGGCCCCAAATTAGTCACCGTGATCGTGAACACAGAAACTTGATTCACGTCAGGCCGTTCGTTATCGACTGACTTATCAAGCATCAAGTCCGCAACTTGAGGCGTGACAGTGGCAGACGCCTGATCATCCTCATTGGGATCATTATTATTTGGTGTGGAATCAATGTCCGGCTGGTTGGCAGTGAGCACTTCAGCAACATTCTCCAATGTCCCCACATCAGTGACTTCCGCCGTGATATTCAGCGTCAAAACTTCACCATTTGCGACCTGACCTACATTCCAAACTCCACTTGATCCACTGTAAGAACCACGTGACGCAATGTGACTTTGATACTTCAGTCCCGCCGGCAGTGGATCCCTTACCGAAACCCCGGTCGCCTCAGTCACTCGGGAATTGGTCAATGACACAGTAAAGTGGACAAGGTCGCCGACATTGGGGCGTTCATTGTCGACCACTTTCGTGACTGACAGGTCAATCTGCTGGCCAACGACATCCACACTGGCTTGATCATCCTCACTTGGCACGTTGTTTCCCGGTGTTGCATCGGGATCTAATTGGTCGAGTGTGGCTACCTGAACGACATTGGTTAACGGCGTATCGTTGGTAGATTTGGCGGTAATGGTCAGCGTTGCGGTCTGCTGCACCGCCAACTCACCTACATCCCAAATCCCAGAAGTGGAATCATACGAACCGACGCCAGCAACCGAACGTTCATAAGCAAGCCCATCCGGCAAGGCATCCAATAGAGTTACGCCCGTCGCAGTATCTTGTCCACCATTGGTGACCGTGATCGTAAAATGCACGGGCTCACCGACGTTTGGTTTGGCATTATCAACTTCCTTGGTCACGGAAAGATCTGCTGTGGCCAGCTCGAAACTAGCCGAACCATAGTCATCTTCGGTCGGATCCGAATTCCCGGGCGTGCTATCAGAATCATACTGGTCAACCGACTTCACCTCAGCAACGTTCGTCTTCGACTCGATGGTATTGACGACTGCATCGATGGTCAGGGTAGCCGTGGCACCACTGGCAAGACTTCCAACAAACCACTCGCCAGACCCAAGGTTATAACTGCCTGAATCCGCTGATGACGTTGAGAACGTCACACCAGTCGGTAACTCATCTTTAACAACCAAATTGGTCGCATCGTTTGGCCCAGCGTTATTCACCTGCACTGTGTAACGAATTGGCTGACCGAAGATCGGCCGAGACACGTCAATGTCCTTGGTGAGGCTAACATCAATCACGGGTGGTGTTACCGTGACGGTCTGCTGATCATCCTCCGACTCCACGCCATTGCCCGGTGTGCTATCAGGGTCGTACTGATCCACCGAGGATATCTGAGCCATGTTGCTCTGCGGAGAAGGACTATCAACGCTACCGACAATCGTCAACGTCCTCTGAGCTCCTGCAGGAATTGCCCCAACATCCCAAACACCAGTACCAGCGTTGTAACTACTGCCCTGTGGTGCCTGACCTGACTTGAAAGTAATCCCGGCAGGCAATTGGTCAGTCACAATCACATTTGTTGCCGCGTTTGGTCCTTGGTTGCTCACCACAATGGTAAACACAACATCCTGCCCAACATTGGCTTGGTCATTATCAACCGCTTTGGATAGTTCCAGATCAGCTTGTTGCGGTGTGACGGCAACACTGCTCTGATCGTCCTCTGCATCGCCCCCAGTTCCTGGCGTGCTGTCAACATCCTCCTGATCTGCCTTCGTGACCTGAGCCATATTGACGACCGCAGCAACATCCGTCACCCGTGCTTGAATCAGTAGTTGCTCAGATACTTGGCTTGGTATCGCCCCAACAATCCACTGCCCCGTGGACGATACGTACGTTCCCGTACTTGCCGTGTAGCCTACAAAGGCAAGCCCGTTTGGCAAGATATCCTGCACTTCAACACCGCTTGCATCACTCGGCCCGGCATTAGCGACATCCACGGTGAAGGTGACCGTATCATTTAAGTTTGGAGTCACATCATCTACCGTTTTATTAACCGACAGGTCAATCTGCGTGGCACCTATCGTTTGCGAGTCCTGATCGTCCTCGCTTGGGTCATTGTTGGCAGGCGTTGAGTTGGGATCCCACTGGTCACTTGCAAAGACCTCCGCAGTATTGGTCACCTCATTTGCAGTTGTGGCTTTCGCATTGATCGTAAGAGCGACACTGCCGCCAACACTGATAGAACCAACCTCCCAAATCCCCGTACCACTTGTGTACTGCCCGGCTGTTGCACTGCTCGAAACATACTCAAGACCAACGGGCAACACGTCACGCACCGAAACGCCTGTGGAAGTATCCTGCCCTGCGTTGCTCACCGTGATCTCGAATGCGATTTCCTGCCCCACGCTGGGGGCATTATTGGTCACACTCATGGACAAAGAAAGATCTGCCTCGGGTGCCTGAATCGTCACCGAACTTTGATCGTCCTCTGTAGAGTCCCCGTTGTTGGGCGTACTATCGATGTCGACCTGATCTGCTGCGATGACTTCCGCTGTATTGGTTTTGGGCCCCGGCAACACGACCGTCCCCACAAGCGTCAGGCTTTGAGTCGACGCTGGCGAGATCGCTCCAACCGTCCACACACTGTTTCCAACACTGTAATCACCTTGGGTCGCTGAAGCATTCGCAAACGTAATCCCAGCAGGTAACTCATCCTTGACCTCAACCCCGGTTGCCGTGCTTGGCCCAGCGTTACTGACCTCCAGCGTATAGGTCACCGAATTACCGACGATCACCAAAGTAGGGTCCGCAGTTTTCACTAACGACAAGTCAATCGACTCAGTTACAAAACTAACCTTCGCTTGGTCGTTTTCATTCGCTTGCTCACCGTTGCCCGGCGTACTGTTGGGGTCGAACTGGTCTGAAGCACTCACCTCAGCAAAGTTGACTCGTTCCCCGGCAGACGTGATTCGACCGCTCAACACAAGCTGTGCGATGCTGCCGCTGTTGACGGTACCGACGGTCCAAATGCCCGTGGCAGTGCTGTAACTGCCCTGCGTTGGTGCAGCTGCAACAAAGCTGACCCCAGCTGGCAATTGATCACTGACCGAAACGTTGGTCGCAACGTCTGGCCCATTGTTAGTCACTTCGATCGTGAAGTTGACCACGTCAGAAATATTCGGAGATACGTTATCGATCGATTTTGTCAGACTCAGATCAGCTTGCGAGAAATTCGCGAAGTCCCGAACAATATTGGTCTCACCAACAGTTCCGACGATGTCTGCTTGCCCATCAATATTGGCCGTGCCGGTGATTTCCAATTCAATCGCCCCGACACTAGTAAAGTCAGCAGGCCCACTACCACCGGCAGCGAAATCAGAGAACGACAAAAACTCTTTTTGCGAAACATTTCCACCCGTCTGTGGAATCGCCAGAGTGGCAGAACTAAAGCGATTTGCTACTCCGAACACACCATCATTGGAATACAGCCGGACGACTGCCTGACTGCCGGCCAAGTCTGCGCCTACCTGCAACTGCAACCCCAGCGCGGCGCCACTATCGGTCAAATCAACACTACCCAAACCGGTGTCGTCGATGACGGCCGCGTTGCCATCAAGACCATCCCAACTCACACGGCGTTCGCCATCTCCCTGTCCCGTAGACCCAAAGACAAGCAAACCAGGCAGTCCTAGTGTCGTGTCGTTGACACTCAACTGTATTGCGCCCGTATTGCTCGTAAGATTTACAAATAAATCACGCTCGCCACCGATGACTTCGGGAGCCTGCATCGACGAAACAACGGGTACCCCATCGTTGGTTGTATCAGTGACTTGCTGCGTGGTTTGATCGAAAGTGTCGATGGCAGTCACAATCGTGCCCGCAGCTGCATCAGCGCTGAACGTCGCCAAGGCCGAAACACTTTGTTTCAACGTGCTACCGGAAACTGTTTGCGCCCCCTGAAACACAAAATAGCCACCGGAAGACACACGATTGAAAGAATACCGCCCATCGCTGCCCGTTGTTGTCGTGGTGACTAGCTGATCAGTACCCTGCTGAAAAACGCCATCACCGTTATCGCGGTACAACGACAAAGCGGCCGAGGCGACCTCTTCACCCGCGTCATATCCGTTCCCGGAAAAATCATCAAAGACGAGCCCCGTCACGGATGCAAGATCCGTTGCAACCAACAACCGTCGGTTCTCGAGGGACTCTAGAAAAAGCCGCCGCCGTGGACGCATCTGTGCGTCCCTTCTACGTTTTCTTCGCATCGCTATCCTGCTCTCAACAGAAGAAACCACTTTCCAAGCTGATGAGTGTGTGACACACCGAAAACCAAAAAACAAGAGGCCTAGGCAATTTAGATGCAATAGAAGGAATTCAATATCTGGGTTGACATATTTGGCAACATCGCTCCTTCAATCCCGAGCATCAAGCCACTCCAACAACGCAAAGAACAATGCATCAGAGACAGAACACGCGGCACTTAAACAGGAATAATTTGCGGATAACACTGCAAATCATTGACTTCTCCCGTTATTCCCGAACTACCAAGAATCCGCTTGACGCACCTAAATAAGAAGGCTGCACAAAGCAGGACGAACAGCGAGCAATGGAGGACTGGGGCACCCGTGGCTTGTTAACACAGGCAAAGCGGGGGAAACAGCGAAGCAATTTATCTGCCGTCAAAGATCACCAGAAACTTGCCGATTTTTTTGGAATTCTTGCCCCATCCTGAACAATTGACGTCGGTTCGACGGTGCCGGCGAGTGCAGCGAGCACACCCCAAGAGTTGCCTCATGCATCCACAGATCTGAAGCCAGTCGCGTTGCGAAAACCTCACTCGCATGCCGAATCAGGAAGACAACACTCGCCTGTTCGATAAACGTACATTCATTGCGTAAACAAACGTCGAATTTCCGGGCATTGGCAATTAACATGAATCAGATGAGGGAGGTCGCAGCCATCAGCTGCCCCCCCCCTTTATGCCGATCAAGAATCGTGCTTGCTTTCCGTACAACAACACTGCTTCAACTTCTGTTGGTAAATGGCCACACTCACACCCGCTGCCGCCGATGACAAGGCATGCTCAAACGAAAACCTGAGATTGCGTTTTGCATTTCCAGGCGAGGCATCGGATGTGATGGAGAATTATTTTCAGCGTGATGCAAAGCATGCCAATCTATCACGCAAATTCAAATTGTATTACCGTTTTCGGCCCTGGATTCCGATTCCCGTCAGGCAACTTCTGCAACGAGGCAGAAACCGAGCAATTGAGACAACGGACGACTGGTTTCTGCCTTTAGCTTTTACACAGGACCTTCGCTCGGCTGCATCACAAAACCATGACCAACCGTTGATTCATCCGTGGCCAGACAACCACGAGATGGCGGTTTGCCTGACTCATGATGTCGAGACACAAACCGGTGTGGGGTTGGTTGATCGTCTCGCGAAACTTGAGGAATCGCTTGGCTACCGATCGGCTTGGAACTTCATTCCGCACAAATACAAGATCGACCCAGGTCTGATCACTGACCTGCAGGAACGTGGTCACGAAATCTGCGTTCATGGCTACAACCACGACGGTCGCTTGTTTGAATCCAAACGGACATTCACTCGGCGATCACAACACATCAATGCTGCAATGCAACTTTTCAAGAGCAAAGGTTTCCGTGCACCGATGGTGCATCGAAACCTGCAATGGATGCAGCATCTGAATGCGGACTACGATGCATCCTGTTTTGACATTGATCCATTCCAAGCCATGCCAGGTGGCATTGGATCAATGTGGCCCTTCATCGTAGGTAAATTAGTGGAATTACCTTACACCATGCCCCAAGATCACACACTGCTGGTAACACTTGGAGAAACCACGCCACGAATCTGGATCGAAAAGCTCTCATTTCTCCGCCAACACTCAGCGATGGCATTGATGATCACACATCCAGATTATCTGAACACCGATGCATCTCTCCGGGTGTATCACGACTTCTTGATCCACTTAAGCGAACAGCAGGGAGCATGGTCAGCGTTACCATGGCAAATCGCTAATTGGTGGCGACAACGAGACGCCATGCAAATTCAGCATCTCGATATATCAAGCACAATTCAGGGCGCCCATGCAGAGCGAGCGAGACTCACCTCCATGCCCGCCCTCTTCATTAATGCAGGCTAACTCATGCACAATCCAAAGATCTGGCATCTCAGATTTTTGAATCATGCATTCCAACCCTCAATGCATCATCCCGACAGGCAGCGGTTGCGGCGCAGAACTTAAAGCGTTTTCAGAGAAGTTCCGTGTGCGAGACATCTAAACAAAACTCGCAAAGAGCAAAAACAAGTCCACCCAATGACCGTTCGACCGGCACTCGGCACCTTTCCTAGATTGCATCCGGAGCTCGCATGTTCCCCAAAGTTTGATAGTAAAACTTTTCAAGACCTTTGACGAGTTTCGGATAATCGTATTCAAGTGCCGTTTGACGGGCCGTCTTGCCGAGTCGGTCAGAAAGCGTTGAATTATCAAGCAACAAAAGCACCTTCTCAGAGAAGTCATGTTCATTGGACTCAGCGAGCATGCCTACCTCATGTTTCTCAAAAAATGGCGTCAAATCGCCGACAGGATTTGAAACTGTCGGCCTACCCAACGCCATGTAGTCGCCGAACTTATTAGGCCAACGGCCAACATTGTAAGTTGTGTTTGGAAACGGCAACAAGAACACATCAGCACAGCCCAAGTACCAAGGCAAATCTTCATCTGAGAGAAAACCAGTGACCAACAGACGATCTTCCACACCATGATGTCGAGCAAGCTCAACTACCTGAGGGCTAGTTTTTCCTGTCAGCATTAATTTAACATTCGGATGCCGCTGGGCCACAATCTTTAGCGTTTTCATAACGATTTCAAGATCCCAGTGCGTTTGCCAGCTTGAAAAGGCAAGCACAGGATCAGACAACGATAGCCCAACTTTCTCACGGCATACACTCTTTTGCCGATCTAGAAAATAGTCTGGATAGGTACCACCCTGCAGATGGTAAATGCTGTCAGACGACACGCCCAAACGTTCAGCGCGTTCTCCCAAAGCTCTGGCAATCACGGTGGTGCCAGCAGCTTCGCATCGAAAAGCTTCCTCGTAATACGTTTCCAGGCGTCCAAAGAGGAATCTGTACCAACGCGGACGAAAGTGATCAATGATACCTCCGCGACCCCACCAATCATTCCAATCGGTGATGATTGGAATTTGGTGCTTGCGACTGTAGTACTTCGCTGCATGAATGGTTGCTGGACGGGTCTCAAAACAGTGAATCAAATCATAGGGACCGCGATCATTTTTCAAATAATTGATTCGCCGAATTGTGCTCCACGGATCCCAACCACTTCGCGCACGTCCCCACAGAAGGTCTGGCACGGAAACCCACCGAACACCATCACTTTCCGTAACACGAGTGCGAAACCTGGCCTTGGGTGCAGTGTGCACACAAGTGACATGGTGGCCGTGTCCAGCAAGCGCAGTAGCAATCGCTCGCCCTCGAATCCCGCCCTGAATGTGATGGCAGACGAACAGGATACGCAATGTTCTTGGATCATCCGTCATATTGGACGACTCGCAAGCAAGTAGATTATCCATTCACGCCCCAGACGATGCTTGTGCAAGCACAGGCGTTTTGATGCCAGCACCACCCAACAAGCCATCATAGACCTCTTTGTATTTCCGCATTTGCCTTGACACGCAAAACTCATCTCGAACGAACTTCCTCGCGTTGCCAACCAATCGCTGCGTCTTTTCTGAATCATTCAACAACCCTACAACAGCATGCGCCAGAACTTCAGCGGAACCCGGCCGAATCAGAACGCCTGTTTCTTCACTAACGACCTCCCGCGTCCCACCTACATCAGTAGCAATCACAGGTCTCCCAGCAATCATTGCCTGCAAAAGACTTAAAGAGAGACCTTCATTATCGGAGGACTGCAGATAAACATCCATTGCTGCGTAAAGTCGGGGCATGTCATGACGATGCCCAGCCCAGATGACTCGTTCATAAACCCCCAAGTCGCGAGCAAGTTCCCGGAGCGCAACTTCTTCTTCCCCGGCACCGGCAAGAAGCAAGCGGCATTGCGGAAAATCCTTTGCAACGAGCTGAAAGGCCATCAACATCAAATCCAACCGTTTCACATTGGTGAGACGACCAGCAAATCCCAGTACGATATCCGTTTGGTTAATACCAAATTCCAATCGACACTCATCGCGTGAATCAGGCATTGCGTAACTGGATTGATCAACCGCGTTCTGAATGACAGTGATCTTCTCGTGATTCAACCCCGGTAAACTCTGCAAGCTAGTACCAACATCACGACTAACTGCAACAATTTTGTCCGGCAAGTAACTCGCCATACGATCTGTCAGAGAGAAGATCCATCCGTTTACGCTTCTATCTGTAGCATGTGCATGCAAGTGCTTCGTCGTTAACAATCCTGCATTGCGACGAAAACCCAAAGCGAATCCCGCTGCCACAGTCGTTCGTGGAGTGTGGGAATGCACCAACTCAATCTGGTGTTCGCGGACATACGTTTTCAATCGCCGGAGCAAGCTCCAATTCCCCGTCGATTCGGCCGCAAAGTCGACAACACGAGCATTCAGTTGCTCGAAGGGATCTCGCACAGTAACGCCGCTCAGACCTGCCACGTGCCATTCGTAGCGTGCATCACCAAAGTCTTTTAATTGTTGCAATACCATGCTGGTAATACTGCAATCATCAATCCCATTCATCAGATGTAGAATTGGAACCCGAATGTTGGATCGATTTTCAACGGTCATCTCATCTCCCTCCACTCATCGCTCTGTGAACGATTCTCACACGCATTTTGAATTGCCTTTCCGTTGGAAAACAATGCACAAACCACGTTTCGCAACAGACGCGAGAGAACATTCATGACATTCAATTAAAGACACGCATTTCACGACCAACACAAAAAAGGCCGAGGCATTCCACACATCGCAAAACAAACAATCCAACAACCAACAACACATACAAAAACACAATCACTTTACTGAACGCGGGGAAGTCACCATTGCCTGCATCCAAGAAACTTCGTTCTTCCTTCGAGAATAATTCGCCCCCCATCGATGTCAAGTTCCTGATGACAGCGACTCGCTAAGGGCGTGTAAAAAAACGCGGCGTCATCCTAGATACTCAAGGCGTTCTTTCCATAGCATCCAAGATGTGTTGATTCATGGATTGCAAACGACAACTCCATGTTTGGTTCATTGCAAAGCGTTGCCGCATCGCTTTACTTTTCTCTCCATCCTGGTTCATGGCTGCAGACAATTGATGGATGGTCTCGTCAACACTTTTCCCCACCGCAACTTGACCTCCATACTGCTTGATGGCAGGCAGGTTGGTCGATACCACGGGTAGGCCTGCAGCCAAATACTCTAATACTTTCAAGGGATGCAAGTACCGCGTATGTTCGTCCACAATGTACGGGATGAATCCAACATCAAATTGCTTGAGATATCGAGGGACGTCCAACCTGTCGCACCGCCCTAAAACAATGACGTTGGGACTGGAAGCAAACAGACGCGAGTCAAACTCGGGTTCCTGAGGTCCAATCAGCACAAAGTTCCAATCTGGTCTTTTTGCAGCACAAGCTTGAATAAGCTGCACATCAATTCGACAATTCAACAATCCAATGAACCCCACGATTGGCTTCTGGCAAGATCCAAGCTGTTCCGTAGGAAGCGTTTCTGCACTCATGGAGTTCGCAAATAACTCCGCATCAACTCCGTGAGGTGCATAAAAACAGTTTGGATTATGTTTACGTTTCAACTCAACAAGATTCTCTGCCGTTGCGAAGACAACGTCTACCTTTTCAATCAAACGTTGCTCCCATTTCCGCATGGAAGATTCCCGATTTCGCGACCCCTTGTAGGAAGCATGATCATCCGTAATCGAATAGACACCAACTGCTTCCCCAAGATTACCATGCAGAAAACACGCATCAGGGGAATACGACCAAAGAATGAAATCCCGAAACCCATGCTCCGCAATAACTCGCCTCAGCCAGCGTCTTAGCATGTACTGGTTTGCGTGAATCACAGGGGCCTCAAAACGCATCGGAAAAACAGGCGGAGGTGTTGCAACAAGCAACGATTGTCCCGACGTCGCCACAGGCCTTACCCGCGACCGAATACGATTCGTTTTGCTCAAGGATGAAATTCCTTGCTTTCCTGCTGCAATCAGATTGCGAGGTCTTTCTACATACAAGACCCGGTTTCTCTCTGCTAACCGACTCATGTACTGATGATTACTCAACCAATTTTGATCCCATTCCGATGCCGAGATACAAACAATATCTCGACCTTCCAGGGCTTGTGGTTCAGGATTGCTTTGCAACTCAAGCATGTTGACTCCTGTTCTTCAACGCCTGTAATTTTTGTGTTCCACCACGAAACACACACCACAAGATGGCGAGTACAACGATGTAGACCAACGCTGCCACGCAAATCACAACCAGCGGATGTTGTTCACTGCCAACAAACAAGTAGGCCAACATGCCAGCACAGCCCACCACAGGAAATCGAAGCGCCTCACCAAGGCCCCTCACTGACCAATACCCTTGAGTCGCGCGTAGATGCTGCAGGAAATTGATCCCAGCTGCCATAACCGTGGCAACCGCCGCGCCCACAAGTCCGAACAGAGAGATCAGTACAACACCCAGAAAACACAGAATAGTCGTATTGACCACCGTTATCCTGAAGGCCACCAACTCTGAGGCCCCCGCCCAAAGTAACTGCCCCAGAATACTGGTACATGCCTGAAAGACCAACGACCATGCAATGATCCGCAACACCATGAGCGATGATTCAAAATCAGCATTTTCATACAGCATCAGCAAAATTGGCAAACCAAGCCAGCTAAGGCCAACGGTTGCAGGCAATGCGATACTGAGCATCCCCTCGAGCATCACCTGCACAACGCTTGACAAGTGTTCTTTGCTTTTATTGGTTCCACGACACAAAGCTGGAAAAACCCCGAAGGCGACACTGGAAAAGCACAGCACCACAGGAGACAACAACTGCGCCGCAGCCGCATATACGCCCACAACTGTCTCTTCCATGGACAGCGACAATAGCACAATGATCGAGGCAGATTTGATTGAATTCCCAGCTTGAATCCCGAAAAATGCCATGGACCCACGCAGCATGACAGGGACCGCTTGCAGGCTAAACACCCGCCAAGGGCTAGGACAACAGGTAGCAACAAGCACAGCTAATTCAAGGAACAGCACCACCCAATAGGAACCCGCGATCGTGATCGCTACCGCATTGATACCGTACCCCATATCCAGCACGCACGCAGTGACGACAACCTTCAACAACGACACTGGAACAACGATCCAACTAACACGAGCCATACGTTCAGTTCCCTGAAAGACAGCCTCGCAAATTTGCGTAAGAACGAAGGGTGTCAAACCTACAAACAGCGTGAGAATCGTAAATCGCGTGTCCGAGCTGTAACCCAACAGGTTGCAAGCAGGAAAGACCAGCAACATTCCCCCAACAGAACTCACGCAGCCGACAGAAAAAGCATGGATAAACAAATCTCTGATCGACGCTAGATTCTTAGCAATCTCTCGACTGACATGCGTTTGCATACCGAGCAGACAGCAAGTGTGCCACGTAAACAAGAGCGTGACAGCGATTGCCAATTTGCCAAATTCGTGAACGCCAAGCGACCTGGCGACCAAAACATAAACAACCAGCGAGCTACCTCGTTGGGCGACATTTGCCGCAAAGACAGAAGCGACGTTACCTAACACTCGCTTCTTCGTATCAGAAGAGCCACCAGCCTGTGGTATTTTTTCTTGTGATTCACCGACAACTTCATTTGCTTCAGACTTCATGAATCCAGCCCTCCCCTGCCGAGAGCAATGGTTACTGTCGCCGAATTCCTGACAAAGTGATGCATTACAACCAAGATCGCACATAACATCCACAGCAACTGAACCTGTGGCCGAGCATGAAACAGATCAAGGTGCATATGAACTAATTGCCCAACGATTCCACAGACCAGCGCCAACGCCAGTGGAGATAAAGCTCGATCTCTAGCTTGCCAAACACGCCAACCGCAAAGCAAAGAGTGCCCAAGAAACCCCAGAAAACTTAGCAACCCCAGCACCCCAAGTTCGGCCCAAACAAGCAGATATTTATTGTGGACAGTGTGAAGCCACTGACCGGCATATTCTGGATAACGAATGTAGTCGTCCATCACCACGGCATAGTTATTGGCCCCAACTCCCAGCAACGCATGATCTTCGAGAATATCAGAAGCCAAACTCATCATAACCCTGCGTCCATCCAAGCTCGCTGCCTCCTCGCTACCTAAACGTTCAATGATGAAACCGAGCGAAACTACGGTCAAAACACCGCCACAAACGCCAATCAACACACCTGTTTTTCGGGGAATCCAGCCACGCAACCCCATCAACACGACGAACAGCGCAAAGGAAACAACTGTCGCCAACCATGCACCACGGGAAAAGGTAATCAGCAACCCGGCGAGCCCAACAAGGCAAGCCACACCACCGACCACTCTCACCCACCCCTTGCCGACAGACAAAGCCAAGCACAAACAGGGAGCAAGCGCAAGCTGCAGAAAACTGCCAGCTGTGTTTGGAGACCCAACCGTTCCTCCAGCCCTTTGCTCCTCCATCCACACAGTCCACGGTCCCAACACCACCGTTTCGCCAAGAACAAACGAGACCAGCATTAAAGATGCCTGCAGAAACAGACTGACCATTACTGTGTTAACGAGAAAACAAAGACCTTCACGTGTGCGTGTTCGCTTCACGATGAACACGTAAACCAGTAACGTCTGCACCAGCAGGACAACTTCAAAAGTTGCCAAATTACGATTGGCCGCATAAAGCACAGACAGAATCGAAACACACACATACATGATCGCCCAGCCACTGACCTTGGCAGAAGACGAACATCGAGTCCAAAAGCGTCCCAACAACAGCTCAACAAACCACATGCAATAGAGAGCGAAAATAGCGAACGATGTGATGGAAACCTGCAGGCCACCAATCGCGTTGAGCGAGGCATAAAAATCATCGTATGCGAGATGCACATCGCAGTGAAACGGCACGTCAAAGATAATCGCAGCAATCAGGCACCTTTGAAGCACGGCGATCAAATCGATCCTGACTCTGCTTTTGGCCAAGCAGAAATTGCTTGCGCCGGCATGCGAGAGTTTTAACGAATGACTGGACAATTCAACGTACCTTAAAAAGCATCCTGAAACCGTTTACCTGTAGGCGATAAATCCCGACAAATGGAAAACGCGATCGATTCCACTGTGCATTGGGCATGCCCGTCGGCGTCACTTACGCTCTGACCTAACACGGATCTGCAATGAGTAATCTCAAGAACTTTGGCAAATAACACCGAGTCTTTGTGAGCACTAATCCTGCAACTTTTGCTTGCCCATGACACAAACGACTCACACTGCGCTGGACCGCCGTGATTGGAGTACGATCCGCCTCAGCAACCAAAATGACGTGATCCAGATGCTTCGCCAACCTCGCCATTTGATCAGGCTGATTAGCGGGGGGTAGATCCACAATCATTAAGTCACAGTCAGTCAAATAGGCATCCAACGCTTGCGATATTTCTGCGCCATCGACCGCCGATCCTGCTAATTGCTTACCCTTAGAGGCCGCGAGAATCTCAACTTCGGACCTCGTTGTTTTCTGCAAACACTCATCATGCGACGCGTCTCCGCTCAATAACTCACAGAATCCAGGAGTTCCCTGAATGCCAAGAATCTTAGATACTGATTTACGTTGGGCATCTGCATCTACCAAAACCACTCGCAACTGAAAATCAAGATCTGCCGTCATCGCTAAATGGGCAGCCATCGAACTGGCTCCGACACCGGAGTCCGCCCCCAATACGCCGACTGTTATTCCACGGCCTCCCACATCATTGCTACTATCCAAAAGTGCGTTAAGCAAAACAACAGATGAATGCTGGAAAGCCTCCCGCCCAGTATCCTCAAGTGGATGCATTCCGCGAACAAAGGGAGCCGTCAATGTTCCAAACATACCTACGAAATGAGCAGCGTCTTCAGGTGACCGCAAGGTAGAGGCTGAAGATTCCCGCGTAACGGCCAACACAAGACCGGACGCAATTCCAATCGCAAGAAAGGCAGCGAGCAGCATTTTTTTATTGGGACTTACAGGCCGCTCAGAAAAAGTTGCGGGCTGAAAAACATTTGCATTCGTCAATTTCATGTCATGCAAACCCTCTATCACACGAGCCTCCTCGAGTTTTTCACGCAATGAAATAAGGTTTGCTTCCTTTGCACTGATATCACGGTCAATTTGCACGAGGTACCTCTCATGACCAAGCAGTTCAAGCAAGTTTGCTTCTAAACCGCGTCTTTGCGAATACTTCTCGTCAATCAGAGAACGCAACCCTACCGTAAGCGTTCCCTCCTGCTGCAAAACCTCTTCAAGCCCTACTCTGGTGGGATTCACAGTCATCAAATTATCCACTCGCTCTGATTCGACCTCTCGGAGGATCTGCTTTGCCCCCAGCAGCTGTGCGCGTGCACGCTTTAATCGTGGGTGATCATCGGTTAGGCCCGCTGATAAATCCTGTTCGACTAATTCAAGCTCATAAATAGTCTGCCGCATTCCGCTCCAGGTTGGATCTGCTCCGGCTGTCTTTTCAGCGAGGATCTCATTTGGCGATATGCTTAATCTCGACTCTAAGTCCTCCACCTGTGCCGTCGCTTGCTTCAACCCACCCAACGCGAGAAAGAGCTCCTCGTCAACGTTGGCCAACTGCGTACGCAACAATTCACGATTGTCCTGCAAAGAGATTATCTGATGTTCCTGCATGTACTTGGCACGTGTTTCAATCAGCTCCTTCAACTCAGATTCCACGCTTTCAGTCTGAACTGCAAAGAACTCGAACGCCCCCTCAACATGAGCCCCCTTAATGTGCTCGTGAAGAAACGCGTTCGTTACAGCAACTGAAATGGCTTGGGCCATGCCTGGCGTAGATGCCGTGGCTCGAATGCAAATGACTGTTGAACGCTTCGGAGAATACACGTCAACGCTACCCATCACCTGTAGTATGGCCAACTCTTGCTCACTGATCTGGTCCTTGATACCCGCTGCAAGCAATGCTTCGAACAACCCCTCCTTTACACTCGCAACAGCAGACTTGATCAACCCGGTAAATCCCTCGCCTCCATTTTCAACATTCAAGGATCCACCTTCAGTGTCATTCCTGACCCGCCCAGCAAGAATCTGCCCAGCGCCCAATTCATCGACCACATGCGTCGCAATTTGTCGACTTCCCAGAACCTCAAGAGCCGTCACGATTTCCTCTTCGTGCGTCTTGAGAAGCTGCATCGTCTGACCTGTTGTCGCAGTCGGGTCAAGCGATACACTCTCGCGACCGACTCGTAGGACTAGCCGAGACTCCGAGGAGTAAACCCTGGGCAGCAGGCAGATTGCAATCCACCCCAAGAGCAGGCCGCCAGCTAGGAAAGTCAGAATCAATGCCTTATGGCGAAATGGGATCTCCAGATAAAAAGCCAATGTCCTCACATTCCCCAACTCCACCCTCTCCCTATCATGGCTCAACATTTCAGTCGGTGCTGACCTTTGGCTGCGCAGTTCAGTGTCTGCACTAGCATTTAACATTTCATGATTTATAAGTGTCATCCAACCAGCTCCTCTTGTTCAACGATTTGGCGAACGGCAAGACACACCCGCTCGACCTGCTCGCGGGTCATTTCGGGGTACATTGGTAGCGAAACAATCTCGCTGGCCACCTCGGTACACACCGGAAGTCCCATCGGGATGGTCGGCGAGTTCGCAAAAGAACCCGCGGTGCTAAGTGGGTTGGGATAATGAATTCCGGTATGAATATTCTGATCAGCCAAAGCGGACATCAAACGTTCACGCTGCTTGGTCCTCACCACAAACAAGTGATAGACATGCCGGGAGTCATCGTGAGCCTGAGGCAATTCAAAATTCGTACCGTCCAACTCTTCGCGGTACCACTGAGCAACCTGACGTCTCTGCTCAGTCCAGCCTTCGATGTGTTGCATCTTCGAGAGCAAAACACAGGCTTGCAATGTGTCGAGCCGGCAATTGAAACCAAGCGTGTCATGCCGATTTTTCTGTTTTTGCCCGTAGTTACGAAGCAAACGCAACCGCTCAGCCAACTCAGGATCGTTGGTCACAACCGCCCCGCCATCCCCGAACGCGCCCAAGTTCTTGCCGGGGTAAAAGCTAAAGCAACCAATGTCACCAAATGAACCACACCGCTGACCGTCAAGCTCAGCGCCGTGTGCTTGGGCAGCATCTTCAACGACCTTGAGTCCATGCCGCCGACCAATTTCCATGATCTCATTCATGCGTGCCGGCTGCCCAAACAGGTGCACTGGAATGATTGCTTTTGTCTTGTCTGTAATGGCTGCCTCGATGAGCGTTGTATCGATATTGAAATCGGCTGGATCGATATCGACGAAAACCGCTTCCGCACCGGCATACGCGATCGCGAATGCCGTTGCAGCGAACGAGTTGCCAGCCGTGATGACCTCATCTCCGGGACCGATTTCGAGGGCACGCAACGCCATGTGAATTGCTTCCGTACCATTGGCCATACCGATACAGTGATTGGTTCCACAGTACTGAGCAAACTGTTCCTCAAACTCAGTGACCTCCTTACCAAGGATGTACCTTGCGTCATCGATCACTGCCTCCATACGTCTCAGCACATCTCGCTTGATCGCACGCGACTGGGCTTTGAGATCGACCAAAGGGATCACTTCGTGGTTGACTGGGGATATCATCAATTCTTACTCGCAGTTAATGATTAATAATGTCTGTGTTTGAATTAAAACGTTCAGCGTGAGTCGCGGATCGCCCTGCCCATCGCCCTGCCCATCGCCCTGCCCATCGCCCTGATCCCATCCTTGCTCTCAATGCCTCCATTGCGTGATCCATTGCTGTGAGGGATTCGATCACTTCCCTTTTCGCCACATGTTTGGCAAGCGAAATATTCAAAATGCCCGGCGAGTTTCTGCCCACAACTGCATACATAGCCAACATGCTTCGCAGGATTCCCCATCACCAGACCGTGCGGTTCAACATCGGAGGTAACCACGGCGCCGGCTGCGATCAGGGAGTAGTGTCCTAACTCCACGCCTGGGCAGATGGTTGCATTCGCTCCGATGGAACACCCCTGCCGAACCTTGGTTTTAAGCAGCCAGTTTTCCTTCGATGAATATTTGTCACGCACTTGTTGCATGCGAGCAGACCGAGGAAAACGGTCATTTGCAAACGTGACACGAGGACCGACAAACACATCATTTTCGACTGTCACGCCTTCCCACAGCAGCGTCTGATTTTTGATCGTAACACGATCACCAACCACGACTCCTGATTCAATGAACGCATGATCTCCAATATTGCAATTCGCTCCGATGCGTGTTTCAGCCATCACATGCGCGAAAGCCCAGACAGTCGTGCCTGCACCGATGCAATTTTCATCGTCAACAAGGGCATGAGAGTGGATCATTTCATTGCTCCGGTGATTGGCGTACGCGATTCGATTTCGATTGGAACGCCCGACATTTTCAGCGAACGGTCAGCCGCTTCCAACACTTCAACAACCTGCAGCCCGTTCACTCCATCAGTAAGTGGAGTGTCTTGATCCGCAATGCAGCGGATAAATTCTTGGCACTCGGCTTTGAGTGGCTCACGCTCCTGAATGAAGGGGCTGTAGCTTCCGCCGTAGCGATAAGCCAACTGGAAGTCGGCAAAATCACCACTTGTGTTTTCCGGCTTATCGATTCCCTTATCGAACACTTTGATTTTCTCTTGCTCAAGATCGTCGTACACAACCATCCGCTTATCACCAACAACCGTCAGGACGCGTTCTTTGCGGGGATCAAGCCAACTGACATGCACCATGCCCATTCGATTACCTTCAAAAGTCATCGTTAGGTTGCATACATCGTGAATCCCAGGATTGAACCGATCAAAACCAGAACAAGCCACCGAAATGGGCTTCTGCCCCAACAGATACAACATCATCGAAATGTCATGCGGCGCGAGATCATAAAGGGCACTGACATCCTTTCGTACGGGCCCCAAATTCAAACGCCGACTGCTGATGTAATTGATGGCCCCTAATTCGTCTGCTTCGATCATCTCACGCAGTTTCACTACCGGTGAGGCATGTAAAAACACATGGCCAACGAAGAGAGTCCGATTACGTTTCTTCGCCACCTCAACTAACTCACGGCACTCATCAACTGTCTTTGCCAACGGTTTTTCAACAAACACATGAAGATCATGATTGAGCGCTTTGAGTGCAAGCTGATGATGGCTGGCGGTTGGCGTCGCAATCACAACGGCATCGACCAAATCGCGGTCCAATAACGAATCAAAATCCTCCATTGGATAAACGCCAGGGTATCGATCCTTGATTCGCAACAACTGGTCGTAATCCTGATCGCATACTGCAGTCACCTTGCAGTTTTCGATGTCTGAAAAACATCGCACCAGATTTGGACCCCAATAACCAAGTCCGACTATTCCGATTCGAATCATTGCCACGTCTCTCTTATGGTTAAGTATATAGACACAACGAATGGGCTATTCGTTATGCTGATTGATCAGAACAATAACTGTCTTCAGAAGAATCATCAGGTCAGTACGTAATGAGCATTGAGCGATGTACTGCAAGTCCAAGTCGATCATCTGATCGAAACTAAGACGGTTCTTTCCGCTCACCTGCCATAAGCCGGTCATTCCGGGCATCACCTCAAAACGTCTCGTTTGCAGTAATGTGTAGTCAGACAATTGCAATAAGTCTGGCCTAGGTCCGACTAAACTCATGTTGCCTTTGAGCACATTGAACAACTGGGGCAACTCATCCAGAGACAGCTTTCGCAACAGATGCCCACCGGGGATCAAGTCACTCCGATACGCTGGCTTCGAGATCGGTCCATCCGTTACCGCTTGCTGTGCCACATAGCGGCGATGCATTTCATCACGCGATTCCCAACTGACTCGCATCGTGCGGAACTTGTAAATCGAGAAAATCTCTCCTCCATAACCAACACGAGATTGAACAAAAAACACCGGGCCTTTTGATACACAGCGGATGTAAATCGCAATCAACCCCAGGAATGGAACAAGCACTGGCAACAGCAGACATGTCAGCAACAGATCTAATCCTCTTTTCCAAGCAGGATGATGACGCGTCATCACCATTGCTGACGATTCGCTGATAGGGTTCTTGATAATCACGACTTAGTTGCTCCTCAGACATCAGCCCAAGTCACATGCCAGGTCCCGTTCACGCCGAGTGGAACACAACACATGATTGCTCTCCGGCGTTGCCGAGCGGGCTCGCATGCGACTTGTGGGTTTGATTGGCTTACATTGCATGTGCGATGCCGAAATACCCGCCGCAACTATCCAAAGCATCGCAAGTCGTTTACGCGGAACCACTTAGGGCACAAACCAAATGGTTGCCGGAAAAAACAAGCGTTGCTAAAACGCAACGCTCTTTGAACCGAACTTGCCCCTAAGTACATGCTGGAAAGGCATTTAGGAGATCAGCGGAGAACAATCGGCGGCATGGGGACTTTTGTCAACACAACGTGGTCCTGAATCCACCGAATGATCGCTCAGCCCACGGCCCACGGCCCACTGCCCACTGCCGACTGCCCGCGAGACTACATGCGGGCGATGGCTCTTCTCTCATCCGAGCCCAAGTCAAGTTCACAGTACCGATTGCGGTGCTTCGGACTTCCAACCGTCGCCACATCGACAGCCAGCGCATGAGAACGCCTATCGCGAATCCTGACGCCGTGGCTGCAAGATGCACTCAGGGGGAAGTGGTGGGATGAACTGCACTACTCGGTTCAAAGTCAATTCAGTAGCCAGAGGATTGGAACCTTTTTAGAAAACAGGACATGAATCGGTGTTGCGCGACTATTTTTGGAAACACAGGCTCATTGTCTTCGTGGAGGCAAATCTACCATCCTCGGCAAACACAGCTAATTTCATCCCAGCCCCCGACCACGAACGATCAACCACGCAGCTTCATTTGATGCACGCAGCAGCTGCAAAGATGATGAATCAGGCCCAACTGGATACTTAATCATTTTCAAGTATGTAGCCTTCCCGCCAAGCGTATAAAAATCGCTTAGACTCTACCTTGTCACATCCCATTCGATTCACGATTTCATGGTTTCTCGATGATCTCCCGACGCGATGCTTTAAAAAGCACAATTTCTTTCGCTGGCGCAGCATTCGTTTTCTCCCGGCATCGCAAAGCGAGTGGATTCACGAGCCCGAATGCCCGCCCACGCATCGGCGTGGTTGGATCGGGGAGTCGTTGGTACATCCGTGCAACGGGAATCAACGCCGACTACGGTTCAGCCCCCCAGATGCGTGCCTATGGTGACTACGTTGCCGTTTGTGACGTTGACTCTCGGCGTCGGGAATCAGCAGCGGGTATCGTCAAAGATTGGACCGGCACTGCTCCGAAAACAACGCTGGACTATCGAGAGATATTGGATGACGACAGCATTGACATTGTGCACATCTCAACACCGGATCATTGGCACGCCAAGATTGCGATTGAAGCGATGCTGGCGGGGAAGGATGTTTACTGCGAAAAACCAATGACGCTGACGATTGAGGAAGGTCGTCAAATGTGCGAGGTGTGTAAACGCACGGGACGTATTGTTCAGGTTGGCACTCAACAACGTAGCGGCAGACAGTTCCTGCAAGCCATTGCATTGATTCGCGACGGGCGTCTGGGTGAGATCAAAAAAGCAACCTGCAGCATTGGTGGAGCACCAACCAGTCCCCAACTTCCAGCGGTTGCCGCGCCGGCCGAGCTCGACTGGAACCAGTGGTTGGGCCCTGCTCCCCAAGCGGAATATCACTATCTAGCAGGCAATTACGGCGAAACCAAAAGCTGGTCACGCTGTCACTATGAATTCCGCTGGTGGTATGAATACTCAGGTGGAAAACTAACCGACTGGGGAGCTCATCATGTCGATATTGCGACGTGGGGTTTAGGAAAGACTGAGACAGGGCCCATCGAAGTCAATCCAGTCATGGTAAAGCATCCAGTTGAATTCAAGGATGGAATGCCGACGGACCCCACACAATTCAATACGGCAACAGCCTTTCTGATTCAATCGAAATTCGAAGACGGCCAAGAACTCGAGATTCGCCACGACCAGGGTAATGGAATCCTATTTGAGGGAACGAAGGGTAGAATTTTTGTCAATCGCGGACGCTTGACGGGGCAACCTGTTGAGGACTTGGCAACGAATCCACTGCCAGAAAACGCACTTCGCGATGTCTACAAAGGACAGGATCCAACGAATCATTTCCGTAACTTCTTCGAGTCAGTCGTTGCACAACGAGAACCAGTTTCTGATGTATTCAGTCATCACCGAGCACTCTCCACATGCCATTTGGCAGGCATTGCTGCGAGACTTGGCCGACCTATCCGTTGGAATCCGAGAGAAGAGAAGATGATTGACGATCCAGTTGCTCAACGCTTTGTTTCTCGTGAAGCGAGAAAAGGCTTTGAGATCAAAACAACATGACAGTGAACTGTTGCGACATTTTTGTTTTATCCCCGTCGAACAAGTTTCGACCAATAACGATTCCCCCAACAAGGAGTTGGCTTTGCCTTTCCATTTGCTTACGCGTGCTCTTCGTTTTGAGCGTCGCCACCGATTTTTCGGTATCTTGCTCTTAGCGTTTGCGTACGTCGGTTCGATATCACACGCACAGGACCTGGCGTTTCGCGACCTCTTCAATGGCAAAGACCTGAGCGGCTGGATCGATGTCAATACATCACCAGCCACGTGGTCAGTCAAAGATGGACTGCTCATATGCACTGGGCAACCGATCGGTGTGATGCGAACAGACCGCCAATACGAGAACTTCATTATCGAAGTTGAGTGGCGTCACATGGAACCAGGCGGTAATTCAGGCATGTTCCTTTGGTCAGATGCCAAACCGGAAGGCAATCGTCTTCCGCGCGGCATGGAAGTACAAATGCTTGAACTGGACTGGGTCAACCAACACAAAGGCCGTAATGGAACCCTACCACCAATCGCTTATGTGCACGGAGAATTATTTGGGGCTGGTGGCATGACCGCGATCCCTGACAATCCGCGAGGCTCTCGCAGCAAGTCTCTCGAAAACCGCTGCAAAGGCGTTGGGGAGTGGAATCGCTATGTGTTTGTCGCCGTCGATGGGATGGTGAAACTTTCTGTCAACGGAAAATTCGTAAACGGCATCCGCGACGCATCCTACAAGAAAGGATACATCTGCTTGGAGTCTGAGGGTAAAGAAATTCACTTTCGAAAAATACGAATCATGGAACTGCCAAACGGCCTGGCCAACGCAAACAACACAGCTCCACTCATCAAACCAAACCAGAAGGAAGAAGAGGGGCCGAAAAAGTGACAAACAAAGAATGTTTCCTCGTCACGGGTGGTCTTGGTTGCATCGGCACCGAGACGACCAGATGGCTACTCAACAACACAACCGGCAAGGTTGTAATCTGTAGTCGTGATGTCGGCTCGGAGCGGGTTGACCGGGCTTTTCATGACGTCGACAGAACCAATCTCAAGGTAGTTTCTGTCGACATCACGAACCAGCAATTACTGTCAGACACCATTCAAAAAGAAGAAATTACCCACGTCATTCACTTGGCAGCTCTGCAGACGCCGGACTGTAATCAGTATCGCGACCTTGGCATGCAAATCAATCTTGGAGGCACGCAAAATCTCATTGAGGCAATGAAGTGCCACCGATCACAAATCAAAAGATTTGTGTTTGCTAGCTCCATTGCCGTGTACGGGCCACGGGCGTTCTACCCAGACGGTGGCGTACCAGTTCATGCTGCACCGCGGCCAGTGAATGTCTATGGTGCTTGGAAGCTCGCAGGGGAAAATATCACACGCATCTTTCAGGAAGAGACAGGAATCGACTCACTCAGCCTGCGTCCCGGGGTTCTGTTCGGACCTGGCAGAGATGCGGGATTGACTTCAACCCCCACTACTGCGATGAAATCGGTTGCCCTCGGCATCCCTTATGAAATCCCATTTGAGAACAGACAAGATTACCTTTATGCACCCGACGTAGGGGCTGCGTTTGGACATGCGACTCTTGACCCCTTCGTTGGCTACTCTGAATTCACACTCCCCAGTCATACTGTCGATACCAGCCACTTCGTAACCGCAATCAGAAATGCTGCTCAAACTCTCGACATCGCCTCGCAATGCAAAGTCACCATTGGAAAAGAGACAGTGCCATTCATCTGCGATCTCGAGTACTCCACATTCCACAATACTTTCCCAAACGTTCCGCACACCCAGCTCAACACAGCGGTGCAATCATCACTGCGCACATTCCACCAGCAGTTGAAGAAGGGATGGCTCCACAAAGAGATGGTTCAATAGTTCCTGATTCACCGCCGCAACGCTTACTCCAAAGGCTATCCCGTGCTCAATCCGAATATCAAGGATGCGTTACAAATCACCCTCGATGACCACCGAATGTCGAGAGGTGAAAAACGCGCCATGGCGAAGGTAATTGAACAGCATGTAAAAACTGATCACGAACTTTCTCACGCGCGAAGTGTTTTATTTGAACTTGCTCGGCAAGAACTGACGGACCCACACACGCACAAAATTCTTGACTGGGTAGAGGAAGCAAGCAAAGTCCTCGCAGAAAGACCCGACCCGGAAAAATCACACAAGGCAGAAGCTTTCTTTAGCCCCACCGACAACTGCACAAGCAAAATCATCCGCCTGTTCCAGGAAACACGCAGGAAAGCTGATGTGTGTGTTTTCACAATTACAGATGACCGTATCAAAGATGCGATCCTTGATGCGCACCAGCGAGGGATTTTAGTACGAATCATTTCCGACAATGACAAGTCAAATGATTTAGGATCCGATATTTACCAACTCGAGCGTGCTGGTGTTCCAGTGCGGTGCGATCGAACTGATTACCACATGCATCACAAATACGCAATTTTCGACGGCAAGTCGCTTCTTACCGGCAGCTACAACTGGACTCGGTCAGCCGCGAGAAACAACGAGGAAAATTTCATCGTGACCCAAGACAACTCCTTGGTGCAACGATTCGATACTGCCTTTGAAGATCTATGGAAACAGCTAAAGTAGTTCCTGCCTCGAAACGTTGATCACTGGGAACTGACAAGAACCGTACCCCAGGGACGCGAAATTGCCAGCATCGTAAATTGGCTTTGATTCCAATTTTAGCGGTGTACCTACAAAAACAATCCCACCAATTGAAGATTCGGCGCCAAACGAGGTGCAACGTTTCGTCTCTGTGGATAGAATTTGAGGGTGGCGCTCCCCATGGTTAAAACAAGAGGTGAGCATCGCGTGACTGTCAGTTTGATCACGCACGCTCACTTCACCATTAGGAATCAGGCGTCCTCGTCACACAGTCCTGGCAGTCAAGTTCCCACTATTCCAATACTGAATCCCAGCAATGAGTTCAGCCATGAAATTAACAGTCTGCTTGTTAGCAGTTCTTTTCCTGCCGTCCGGAATCTTGTCTGCCCAGACAAAGCAAACATCGGTCGAGAAAGCGTTAGACATTTCATCGACGACTGGACGGCCAATCTTTGTGATGGCAGGCCAGGAGACCTGACCGCCTTGCGTTGCGCTACTTGATCGACTCCAAAACGACCGATCATTATCAGCGTTTGCGGGACAGTTTGTCCCGCTCAAGATCACAACCAACAACAATCCCGACTGGGCACAATGGTCTCGGAAATACCCTATGAAAGGGAATGGGATACCGCAACTATACGTGGTCAGAGCCGATGGCGAGCAAATCTACGGTGGTGCAGGAGCACTCAATGGTGACGACCTGCCGACGATGCTGTTGGCAAGCCTGAAGCGATCCGGCCGCGCATTTACCAACCAAGAGGCTGATTTCCTGCAGCGCACAGTCCGTGCTTCTGAACTCGCACTGCAGTCGGGTGATTTATTGAAAACAGGAGTCGTTCTTTCCGAAGTTGGACAACTTGGTCCCCACGATAACCTTGGCAGCTTTGCCAAACCCGCAATCAAGTCGAAAGAACTGTATCTAGAACTTAAGAAACAAATTGACGGTAAGTTAACCGAGGCCAAAGCGGAACTATTGGATTCCAATCCGGAAAACCCGCTTACTCCGCTTTTGACTGTCTACGAAGGCGAGGCCGTTTCGAAGCTATTCCCAAAATGGAAAAGTGCGACATCGAGCATCACACGAGAGATCAAGAAGCAACCGCAGTACACTGCTGCTTCTGAACAGGCAGAAGCGATTGTTCGAGCACGCGTCGTCGCAGCCTCACTATCACCGCGAATCCGAAATCGGGCAGAAAGCATTTACACAAGTGTCATTCGCCGGTTCCCCAACACAGAAGCTGATACTTTGGCTCGAACGGAACTTGCGAAAGTCGCTCCCGACGCAAAGATTCTGAGCATGCAATCGGCGGATATTGAAGTAAGCACCCCGAAAGTCTCAACATTCAGAACTTGGGAAACCAAAAAGGGTGACTTCAAAACACGCGCCAAATACCTTCGTCAAAAGGCTGGCAAGGTTCAATTGATGAAAGAGGATGGCGAAACAATTGTGGTCGACATCTCAATTCTGAGTAGTGACGACCAAAGCTATGTTTCGGAACGAAGTGGAAACACCAACTAAACTGCGTAATCTCTGCCGCGTTAGGGGCACTGGTGTGGATCAGACCGTGCTCTCTGCGGTCATGAACCGTGCACCCCACACTTGAGCCCCACACCTGAGCCCCCCACCATGCATCCAGCAAAGGATTCGACGGAACCCAGCGACGAAGGTGAGCAAACAAAAGCAGAGCAGGATCTTCAGGATTCCCCGACTCCGCTGGAAACAACCCGCACTGCCCACATAGCGGCTATTTGCTTTGCCATGGTTTTGCCGACCATCGCGACCCTGCTTTATTTTGTTTTCTTGTCCGGTAGCGATTTCATGAAAATCGTTTACTTCGGCAGCAAGGTGATACAATTTTCTTTTCCGCTGATATGGGTTCTCGCGGTGCAACGGAATCGCATTCGCATCCCACGCCCAAAATGGAATAGCGTTGCTGCTGGCATCCTGATGGGAATGGGGATCGTCGCAACAGGCCTGCTGGCTTATTTCGGCTTTCTCAAAGACAGCACTTACCTTGAGAACGCTCCAGCGCTGATCACAGCCAAAGTGAATGAAATGGGGCTAACCACGCCGACGATTTACATCATCTTCGCTCTCTTCTTGGCCGTCCCACACTCGCTGCTGGAGGAATACTACTGGCGTTGGTTCGTATTCGGACAAACGAAGCGTCTCACAGGAGTCAACGCCGCCATCATCATCTCCAGCTTGGGATTCATGTCACATCACGTGATTGTCATTCACCAATTTCTTAACAACGGTTGGGGTGTGACGCTGTTCTTTTCACTTTGCGTTGCAATGGGTGGCGTTTTGTGGGCCTGGTTGTACAACCGGTACAAAACGCTTTACGGACCTTGGGTAAGCCATTTGTTGGTTGATCTTGGCATCATGTACATCGGATACGACCTGGCAACCTTCGCGAACTGAAGGCATCAAGCCAGCCTTTCAGCGATCTGCTAAGGAAGCATCTCGCAGCATTTCAAAGACACTGCATGTCAGAGACGCCATGCTTGAATCGCATGAACCGCTTTCCTGATCACCAACATGCTCATTGATCATCCGAACCGATGCAAATCAGATGTTTGAGCGTTCTCGCATACAGATTCCCATCTGCATAGGAAAGACTGGAGAGCGTCCATGTTTCTCCCAATGCACCAAGATCGGCGACCGCGACCAACGCCTCCTGATCAAGTCGATCTGCTTGCCAACGGACGACATGAACCACGCCCAACATCGTTGGCATATAAAGATACTCTCCAACAACGATCGGGCTTGCTGCAGACACGTGTCCCCATCCGTCGCCGGCATTCCGCTTGTCTTGGGTAACACGATACCCATTTGCATTTTTCATGTCATTCTTAACTGGATTCTCCCAAGACACCAACTCATCTTCGCCGGGTGAGCGTTTGACTTGCACAGGAACCTGCAAGTACTCAACCCTGCCACTGGGCACATGAACACGTCCCAAAAGATAATCACGGTGAGCCCGAAAGTAGTGGTAGTCACCGACCAAGACATTTGATTGATACGTTAACGGTTTACGAAAACTGTTGAGTTTCTGTGCCTGCAGCGTTTTGTAACGACCCTCAACCTGCTTTGTCAGAACCACGTTATCTCTTAAGGAAACTTCGCTGATCGTTTTTCCAGTCATGGTGTCGAGAGTCAAGTGTTTATCACCAACTAAAGCGACCACGCGTTCAGGACTCCAAACAGCATTTTGATGAGCTGCATAGCCTTTCAATGCCCGTTCCCAGAGTACACTTCCGTCACTTCCCTTCAGCATCGACAAACCGAAAGGTTCTTCGGGAGGTTGATGTCCACCGCCACGACCGGTCACTATCCCCAGCGTGCCGTCAGCAAAACGCCCACTCATGGACGTTGAATGGACTGATGTACCAGCCGCAGCGACCCACCCTAGTTCGCCAGTAGCCATATTCCGTTCCTGAAGCCGGTTCCAATATTCCAGCCCACGCCCAAGCGTCTTGGCCCCAGCTTTCGTTGTCACGTTCACAGGCAAGTCATCAAGATTGACTCGACTAATGATGATCGAATCGTCCACAAGGAACGGCTCATGCTGCCGCGCATGGTGACGGCCAAATGGTGTCCATCGCCGTGACCACAGCAAGTCGCCTTGGTGATTAAATCCCTGCACGCTTCCGCCAACATTGACAAACACGACATACTCTCGATTGGCAACGGGCGATGCAGCCGTGTTATCGCTGAACAAACTGGACAAATCGGTTTCACGAACACCGGGGATTTTTCGCCGCCAAAGCTCATCGCCAGTCTTGGCGTCAAAGCAAAGACCCAAAATGTCGGATCCAAACTCTGTGTCAGCTTCAACAGACTCATGAGAAGTGACAAACACTCGATCGCCAACCACAACAACACTGCCTTGCCCCGTACTCGGCAGGGGAGCGATCCAACGTACATTTTCGTCCAACGCAACACTGAAGTCGGTGACGGCATTTCCCGAAACAATGAAGTTACCGTCGGGACCGGACGCCTGCGGCCAATCAGCCGACACAGGTATGCAGACCCAGCAAACACTTAATTGCAACAACAGAGACTTTAATCGCAACAAAACATGTTCCTCTAGATTTCAATGCTACTCACACACCAGCATCGACCACAGGCAATTACTGACGCAAGAAAACTCCGCAACTCAAAGTTTACCTCGAATTGACAAATCGTCCACAACTGCAGACTTACCGACTGAAAGACGCAGGCGACGCTTTGTAGGATGCTCGATCCCTGGTGATTGAAAATCCCCAACATCGACCCCATCAATATTGACTTTCATCTGATCACCATGGACTTCAACAATGAGAGTGTGCCACGCGTCCGCCTTTAACTTCACTGGAAACGTTTTTGTCTTCTGTGCAATTGCCATCTTCTGCTGCTTGCTTAATTTCCCCGCAAGTTTCAATTCACGGTTCTCGAGATTCATGGGCCCCGTTTTCAGATCGGTGATGGCAACTTTATTGAGCCGAATTCTAGCCACACAAATATGTCCTGCGTGCACAGACTTCTCTTTCATATCAGCCAAGTTGATTCCCAGATCATCGTCTGCAGAAAGCCGAAATTTCAGTTTGATCCGTGCATCCCGAAAATCGACATCCTTCACAACGGATACTCCGTGATCAGCTACCGGGTGTCGCGAGATCCATAGCGCGCCATCCTTTAAGTCAACCTGTTTGTTCCCCTTGGCTCGCTTACCACTATTGGTCTCCCAGCCTTTGCCAATCTGCTCTTTCGTATCGTCGGCTTCCACACGCTCGAAATCATCTTCAAACAGAAGCGGCGGCAGCTGATTTGAAGCGGCAGCCCCTGGAACTTGAGCAGACACTGACCAGCCTGCATGGACAACCAACACGAAACCAATGACCACTGAAAAAAATCGAATCATCTCGATGCATTCCTAAGAAGAACTTGTGAGGAAGAAGCTGTTTCATTACCCGCTTGGACTTTCTCCTGCTGCACCAACAATCGCAGGCGAGTGGAGTGATCGTCTGCTAGAAAGCACCGCATCGTGAACGACGTTGCATTGGGCGACAAACAAAGCGGGGCAAAACACAACCAAAGCGGACATGTCTGTCGCGGCTCCTTGAGACGGCGCACCAGCCATTCGACGGATCTGCTTGAACAGCGATTGCATTCGGCATCGATAGCATAGCATTCTCGTCTGAATCAGTGTCGTGCCATCGCACATTGGATGATTTCGCCCGACAGCATGGGCGTGCACGTTCCAAATCAGCCTGCCTGTGATCTAGAGGTGACCGAACCTGTAGCAAGCAACTCTAAAAAGGCTACCCAAGACGATCGGTGGCCACGTGGTACTGCGGGTCTTCGGACAAATTGACCTCAACAAAATCACCAGCTCGATCCAGCAAGCCTCTGCACTCGTCGCTGAGGTGCGTGAGATGCAAACGTTTCCCACAATCTTCGTACTTTTCCGCAAGTGCATTGATGGCTTCCAACGCTGATTGGTCATAAACACGCGTGTAGTAGAAATCAATCACAACATCTTCGGGGTCACTTGCAGGATCAAACAGATCTCTGAAAGAGGACACCGATGCAAAGAACAGTGGTCCATGCAGTTGGTAGATTTTGCTTCCATGCTTATTGATCTGAACGTCTGCCCCAAGGTGCATGGCATGCTTCCATGCAAACACCAGTGCGGAGACGATCACTCCCAAAATGACAGCTGTCGCCAAGTCATGCATGAGTACCGTGTACCCTGCCACCAGAACCATCACCCCTACATCGCTTCGAGGCATGCGGTGGAACATTTTCAGTGATGCCCACTCAAAGGTTCCGATCACGACCATGAACATCACACCGACGAGTGCTGCCATGGGAATCCGCTCAATCCATGGCCCCAGGAACAGGATGAACAACAGCAGGCAGACTGCTGCAGTTACACCAGACAAACGACCACGTCCTCCGGAATTTACGTTGATCAGTGATTGCCCGATCATCGCACACCCCCCCATGCCTCCGAAAAAACCACAAACGATATTGGCAGTTCCCTGACCGATACACTCACGATTTCCGCGTCCTCTTGTCTCAGTGATTTCGTCGATCAAAGTCAGGGTCATCAAAGACTCGATCAAGCCAACCCCGGCCAAGGTCAGGGCGAAGGGCAAAACGATCCAGAGAGTTCCGAGCGTAATTGGAGGGACCACGTATTCGTAAAAGAACAACCGAGGGAGCCCGCCACTGATCGATAGCTCGCCAGTCGATGCAGCGGCAACTGCATCTGACGTTTCACCATCACCACCAGCAAATTTTTCGGTTACCCCGATCCCAGTGATCACATCGGTATCAACTGGCTCTAAACTGACCAACGTGTATTGGTCTGACCCCGGCACAGTAGCCTGTTCAGCATCTTTCAGCGTCACATCGTCTTGAGATGCGACCTGATCAGCAACGAGCTTTGCATTAGCGTTAGCTTTCAGCATATCACCGACCGTGGCAACAAAGTTTTCCTTGCCACCATCGGAGTTGACTTTGGAGTTCACAGCAATCGAGACCAAAGTCACAGTGAGAATTGCAACCAGGGACGGTGGTACAGCTTTGGTAACTTTCGGCAGAAGCCAGATGATCGCCATAGTAAACACAACAAGCCCCATCATCATGACCAACGGCATTCCCGATATCATTTGCAGTTGTCCGCTGACACCATCAAAAGTCTGAAAACTTCCAAACTGGGCAAGGCAAATCACAATCGCCAGCCCATTCACAAATCCCAACATGACGGGGTGCGGCACCAGTCGGATCAGTTTTCCGAGCCGCAAAAAACCCACGACCAACTGTAGCACCCCACATAGGATGACAGTCGGAAACAGGTACTCGATGCCGTGCATGGCAACGAGCCCAACGACAACCACAGCCATGGCACCAGTTGCCCCTGATATCATTCCTGGTCGACCTCCCAGCAGGGCGGTGATCAATCCAATGAAGAAAGCCGAATAGAGGCCGATGATGGGTGATACTCCGGCCACAAACGCAAAAGCGATCGCCTCGGGCACAAGTGCCAAGGCCACGGTGATACCAGAAAGAACGTCATCCTTGGCGGTCGTCGTCCGCGACCGAAAAAACTGAAGCATATTGTCAAACGTAGAGTGTGACGCGGATTTGGCGTCGCAGGTGCAAGAACCCAAAACGGCCATCCTCGACCTATGGGTGATGCTGCGGATAGTAATCGAGCTTTTGCCCTCGTCAACGTAGGACCAACCGATTGTCAGCCACAAAGGCGAGCGACGGATCACTGCTCGTACCGCAGAAAGAGGACATTAGCCCCACTAAAAGGCAATCGCGGGGCCAGCGACCACGGAAACTACTAGAAATAGCCGCTTCTCAATGCGGGGGATTCATCCAAAAAAATCCAAAACAAACCCAAAGAGGGCTCTCACTCACTGTTGCTGCATCCCAAATCTGACACAAACACAAAGCAGAAAAACCTAGCGTTCCGAACTCGCTGCGTCTGCAGCCTCTGCAGCCTCAAGGATTGTGACGGCAGCTTTTGCCATCAAATGCACCAAACGGTCATCATCTGCATATTTATCGTCCCTCTCGGACAGCACTGCACAGATGGCCTCCCCAATCCCCTCCTCCAACTCGCGAACTCGAATCCGGTCCATCTGTCCCACCTTTGAAAATCACTACAAGTTCCTGACTAACGGATCATCATGCACCATCTGGGCAACGTCACCCACCCTTCTTGTGCAGCACGCACGAAAACCCTGCGTTTCAATCCATGTGCGTTTTCCGCAAAGCAACTAGAATACAAAAAGAAGTCTCTTTACTGTAAACGCATGATCACCCCTGTAGCATAAACTGCAACGGCCACAAAGTGAGTGCCCCGCAAACTCGCCCATCTAAATTGCCACGCACCAATGAATGCCTGCTCTATGAACACCCAATCACCCATGTTTTCCCGACGTGCTTTTCTGGCGGGCACAACACTCGTCCTGACCACGAATGCTCAAGGTGACGCTGCACCTGAACTCAAGCATGGTACGCGTTTTGGCATGATTACAGACCTTCATTACGCTGACAAAGTCCCCTCAGGAAGTCGTCATTATCGAGATACCCCAGCGAAACTGGCAAAGGCAAGTGACAAGATCCGAGCCGCCAACCCTGATTTCATGGTGGAACTTGGGGATCTGATCGACGCCGCCGACTCCGTTGAAACAGAACTTCGTTATCTGAAAACAATCAATCAGGAATTTTCGCAACTGGCAAAACAAAGACACTACGTGCTCGGAAACCATTGCGTCGACACCCTCAAGAAGGAGGAGTTTCTGGCAGAAGTCCAGCAGAAGAAATCGTTCTATTCTTTCGACTCTGGCAACACACATTTCATCATTCTTGATTCGTGCTTTCGCAGCGACGGCACTCCATACAGCAGGAAGAACTTCAAGTGGACTGATGCGAACGTCCCGCATCATGAACTGGAATGGCTTCGCAGCGACCTATCCGACAACCAACTTCCAACCATCGTATTGGCTCACCAACGATTGGACACCAACGACAACCATGGCGTCAGAAATGCAGCAACTGTGCGAAAAATAATGGAAAGCAGTGGCAAGGTTCAGGCTGTCTTCCAAGGTCACAGTCACAAGAATGACCACAAGGACATCAATGGCATCCACTACTGCACGATGGTGGCCATGGTCGAAGGTAAAGGCATCGAAAACAATGGATTCTCTTTGGTGCAAGTCAAACCAGACTCAACCATTGAGGTGGAAGGTTTTGTAAAGCAAAACAACTACAAGTGGGGCCACGGCAAGAAATGAACGCAGGTGATTCCTCCCTAGGGAAGCATGTCGCAAACCTCCTACAACAGGTCGACCCCCCAGAGATTAACGAAGAATTGACAGAGATTCTTGCACGTGGTGAGAACATCCGCGTTGAACGGATCGTTTCGCAGGGGCACAGCAGCGACACGGGTTTCTGGTACGACGACCCAAACGCCGAGTGGGTAACAGTATTGAGCGGTGAAGCCCGACTACGTTTTCAATTGGACAACAAAGTTATCCACCTACGTCGAGGCGATCACATTACAATAGCACCACACGAGAAACATCGAGTTGAGTGGACAACACCCAACGAACAGACAGTCTGGTTGGCCATCTATTTTCTACCCTTGCCCTGCACTGAATCATGAGCTCCCCGGAATCGATCGAAACCCGTTTTCAACGGCAAGTATTCCCCAACGACTATCAGTTCGTTGATGGAGTTGCAATGCATGCCGAAAATGGCGAACGTTTCAAGATCCCCCCTGATGTGATCAAAAAGTACATCACGATTGACCAGTTTGTTGAGCTACGACTCGATTCACCCCGCTTTTCCGTGCATGAGGATTCACCTGAAAAGTGTTATTGCGAATCGTGTGAAGGTGAAGCCAGCAAGCCAATCCTGAGACATGAGAACCCTGGATCGCTCGTCAGCATCCCAACTCAAAACGTACCGTCCCGTGGTTGGGGTGAAGATTTTTGGGTACGCATCACGGAACGCGATGGCGATTACTGCGTCGGACTGGTGGACAACCCACTCTATGAAGCAAGACTGCACGGAATCAAACAAGGTGATGAGATTCTATTTACCGTTGATCATATGCTGGCCATCCACGACATTCACCGACAGGAACTGGTGCTATCGATGGAGTCCGACGATCTGAAAAAGCTTGCGGAATGGCTAGGCTCTCAGCAGCAGTGAATCGCATGGCCCCCCAGCCATGGCAGCACACACGCGTCGGATGCTGGTGAAGATGTTGCACAACCGGTGAAAATAGCAACCCGATTTCACCGGTTTCAAGACGTCACCATCGAGACACTCATTGCCTCACTTTGACGATTTGGAATTCCCCTCATATTGTTGATTCTCAAGCATGGGATCAGCGCCAACCGATTTTCTCCAGCGTTTCAGCTTCGCAAGCAACTTGGCAGTCAATTCTGGTTGCTGTTGAACAAGGTTCTTGGACTCGCCGATGTCCATAGCAAGATTGAAGAGTTGCAATCCACCAGTTTCAAAATTCTCGATCAGCTTCCAATCGCCATCACGAATCACGCCGGACGGGAAACTCTGGGGATGCTGGTTGTAATGTGGATAATGCCAATAGAGGGCGTCCCGTTGAAAATCGTCACGATCACTCAGTAACGGTATCAAGCTCTTTCCATCCAGATGCTGAAATGGTCTCGCTTTGACTCCGGTTGCCTCAAGTATCGTCG
>Ga0315321_10000111_pt1 | contig 50098 bp, 51 predicted proteins | sample M180m21515metaG_FD_203464 | JGI IMG/M metagenome (GOLD analysis project Ga0315321, IMG submission 203464) | Ammonia-oxidizing marine archaeal communities from Monterey Bay, California, United States - M1 80m 21515 | ecosystem: Environmental > Aquatic > Marine > Intertidal zone | place: USA... | reverse complement strand
AAGCTAAACAAAGAGTTGTCGATTTCTTTAATTACATTAGACAAAACGTAGATAATGTTCCAAGCGGGGCAATTCATGATACTATGTTCGACTTAAGAAAGAACGAATGTAATCCATCTGTAGAAAGAGAAGGCACAAAAAACAACGGGGAAATTAAATTTTCTTTCGAAATGAATAATTGCCCAAACTATGATATAACGAATTCGTCAAACGTACAAAGCTCTACTAATACAAACATTAGCTATTCAAATTGCAACGATTCAGAAATAAAAGTGATAGAAAATTCGGCAGAAATAACTGTTAGTGCTGGAGATTGCTTTTCACCTATTAATTCACAAGGTGAATATGTAAAATACAATTCAATAACTGATTCAATAAATAAAGTATCTATTCAAGCTAAATTACCTGCCTACGTAGGTGAGTTCCCAGATAGATATAAAATCAGATCAGAGACCAATTCGGAAAGCCCTTATAAGGGTGAAAAAAGTTATTCTGTGTCGTATAGTGATGCGCCCGGAGATGGTGATTGTGGCTCTTATTCAATAGGATGTAATTCATTTAATACAAAATTGAAACAGAAAGCAGAGCGGCCAAGATACTTAGAGTCTAATGCTGACTGCACTCAAGTTGAAAAGGGCAAGATTCCAGCCTCTAGGTCAGTGTCAACCTCAATAAATATACCTAATACTGGATGCGATGCTCAAACCTTGGCGACCCTTGCAAGCAAAGTAAAATCAGAACTTTTGAGTAACAAACCAACTTGCGTTATCCAATCGATCAGCTGGAATGTTTCCAAATCATCAGACGGATCAATGAAGGGGAATGGATCAATAAACGGAATAGACTCATGAGTTTAATAACAATACATGGAATTAATCCTTTTGACGGGCAAGCAGATCCTTATTTATCCTTAAGCTCTCAAATATCTTATGAGGGAGGGGTTGGAGAAGTTTTAAACTCTTATACTTTAGATGGCGTAATTACTGGATGCGATAAAAATACTTTAATTAATTTACAGACCGGTATTGTTGATAAATTTGACTGGGAAAGAGATCCTACAATACCACAAAATATAAAAATTAGTGGAGTGATTGAAGCTTCTGCTCAATCGCAAATTGTACCAAATTCTTTAAACTTTGAAAATAGCAATTATATTGGCGCGATCAGTTATACGCTTTCGCTAGATGTTTACACAGGAAGAGATATAAATAGCGAGCAAGATAATTTAATAGAAAAAGTTCATACTGAAACGACTAATATAGACGAAAAAGAATGTGTTTCCATATCTACAAATATTTCATGCCAACCAAATCAAAATTTAACAGGTTGTGGAGCTATAGAAGCAGCAAATAAATGGATAAGCGGTCAGTTAGGGCAAACTAAACTTGGAGAAATCACAAGGACCAAAAACCTTCCATTGACAAACGAGTCACTAACTATAAATCCACTTACTTCTTCAATATCATACACAAGCAGTCATGGAGGGGATTGTGGCGATACTACAGAAGCTGGTGCGCCACATACTGGATTTAAATTAGCTTACTGTTCTGAATCAAGCCTTAAAGATAATAATTGTATTAGCGGAAATATTATAAACCAATACAATGGAGAAGTTTATAAATCTGGAGCTTCCGAGACACAATTAATAGAATATCTAAATGATAATTTATTAACGGGGTTCCCGAATAAAAATAAATTTTCCGCAAACTATCAAAGTTCTCAGGATAGTATAACCTTTTCTTTTGAAACCATGTCAAATTCAGGCGGTTTGGTTTATGAGCCGAGAGATCTTATTGTCGATGACTATACTAGCTCGATAGAGATCAACCATAATGATAACTCAACTAGTTATTCGGTAAATGGAAACATATTTATTTTGAACAAAACTAACGATCACAATAATACTATACTTTCAATGAGTAATCAAGAGATTTTATCAAGAGCCAAAACAAATATAGACGGAGAAGGTTCCTTAATCAGTTTGTCAATTAACAGGCAAGATCAAGAAGGGACAATTAGTTATAGTGCTAGATTTGGAGACGGGGATGGCAATGATGATAAAGAAGTTCAGAGGGTATCAAGCTCCAACGTGTCCGTGAACCCACCTCTTTATAATTATTCTGTAAAATATACAATGTGTGATTATGCAATAAGTAAAAGCTTATGCCCGAGTAGAGGTTCGGTTTCAGCGTCCGTAACTTCTCCATCAGGCTCTGGTTACAATTATTTCAGCGTAGCTGATGGCGAAGCGCTTAGATTAATTAGAGCATTTGGGGGGCAGACAGAAGAAGATAACGATGTTAATTATGCAGATGACAAATCTTCAGTAACTGTTTCAAAGACTTATAGCTATAAAGGGAATGCAGTAAATTAAAATGTCTACTAGTTTAATAAATAAAACGATTGAAGACCTTGGGCTATCTGGGCTAGAAATATTATATGATTTCGAATCTTTTTCTGGAAATTTCATAAACTCTTCCTCACAATCAGGTCCAGAATATTCCGGAAGAGTGCAAAATTACTCACCTCAGTTCACGGGCGAATCTAGCGGGTCTGGTTTTTTTAATGGTCAGTATATAGAGATAGAAAATTCTCAAGACATACAAAGCGAAAACGCAACAATAATATTTTCTGCAAAAAAAACAGGAATAAGTAATAGTACTATATTTAGTCATATTGATGAAAATGGGCCTTCTGGCTGGGAAATTGGAATTAACGAAGCTAATAAATATTATTTTAAAAATTTTGTTAATGGCACGCCAGAGTACTATAGCTTAGAGAGTTACCTTTCTGACCAAAATATGTGCGCATTAACAATTGATCAATTTGGATCTTTGTCAATGTATAGATTAAACTTTGCAAACAAACAAGAAAGTTTTTTCTCTGATAATTTTGAAAGCGAAGAATTCGCTAAAAATAAAATATCTTATTACGGTCTTGACTCTGACTCTTGGAACTTAGTAGATTATTCTATTTCCAATGGATCAAGCTGGAAATTAGGGAGTGGCGATTTCCTCCACGAAGGATATATTGATTATTTTATGTATTTTTCAACTAACCTAGTTAATGATGCAATAGAAAAAATATGTAATGCGGTTTACTCTGATGGAGAAATGGTGCCAGATTTAAGCGGTATAATATCAGGAGAAATAACTGGATACACAAAACAATCTTCAGGAGTAAGCGGAAAAATAGGACAATCAGTATCGGGAGATGGAAGTTTAGTACAAAGCGGTTTTTATGTTTATGATTCTGGCGTGGCCCAGACTGGATCAGTAGGAATATCAGGAGAGGTTTATATACCTTATTCTGGAGTAAGCAAGATTACTGGAACAGACCAGATAGGACAAGAATTATATAGAAGAGTAACGAACCTGTCTTATTCGTTTGGAATAAGTGGAGAGCCAGAGCCGGGAATTTTATTGAATTACGAATCTTCTGGTCACAATTGGCACTTTAGCGGAAATAGCGGAACCTACAAAGGTAGTAGTTCGATAGGCCCAGCTAATACAATATTCGGAATAACTGGGTTTGAGATTATTAACGTTACTGGTTATCTTAAAGGTTCAAATTTAGAAACATATTCAGGGTTTGATGTTAGCGGGGAAGTTTATAAAGAATATTCATATACTCCAGAGTATTCTCCTGACGTAGATTATCTAATTTCTGGAGCTTATTTTAGTGGAGATCAAAACAGTCCTGACTCACAATATTTTCCAAACTCAATTAGTTTATTGGGCAGGTTTGATGAAGAAGATTTTTATGAAATTGTATTTGATATAGAAGATGATGTTGAAATAGGCATTGATGCAAGCCCGCTTTATAATGATAATTATTATTCTTTCGCTATTTATATGAAAGAAGTTAATGAAATATACGAAACAGATGTTGCGGTGAACGGAGTTTCGCAATTTACGGGATCATTGAATTTTCTGAAAGATGAATTTAATAAACCATACTTTAAGGTATATAGTGGAGCTCACCCTTTGGACGGGATAATATATACAGAAGATAATCTTGATGAGCTAGATAATATAATATATGATTTAACAAATAGTGGTGAAAAAAGATTTCTAAATATAGACAATTTAAATGATTATAACTCTGCGCCTTTTGCTTTCGATATTCAAGATTCAGCAGTTTTCTTTAACGGCGTTAAAATATACTCGGGTATAGATTATATAGATAATGGAGGATTTTACCCTTCAGGTAATGTTACTGGATCAACTGGATTTTACTTCACAAGACCAGCTTACTCAGGGGCGATTTATTCTACTGGGTCAGGAATGAATACTATAAGTATAGAATACGACGGAATAGCTCCCGGAAAATATTTGTTTTATATTAATGGAATAAGAGAGCCTGAAGATCATATTATAGGACACGCAAGGTATAGCGATTTAATTACAGGTACATACATAAAAAAGAATTATGAAAAAATATATTTCATGCAAAACGGAGAAGAAAGAAGGTCATGAGCTGTAGAATAATAAACCCGGCACATGCAACTATAAACGGAGGAAGCAAAGCCTATGGAGGAGGTTTAACATCAGCCTCTTTAAAAATTGGTGGCCTAAAAAATGGTGGAAGCACAGCGAATGTTACCTTGGAGGGAGAACAGCTAACCCATCCAAGAAATGGAGACTCAATGACTTTAGCGATTCTTTCAATGAGCTGTTTAATGGACATAGCGAGCTATAGCATGAATAAAAACGCAGCGTCAATCAATACTTTGACCTTAAATTTAGTGGACCGCTCTCATAGATATTTAGACAAAGAGTTCATAGGGCTGAGAGGAGAAATTCCCGAAGGCGTTCCTCATGTTCATGCATTAGGTTTTAAATTCGGAACGAAACCAAATGATTTTGCAATTAAAACATTAGGATATAAAGTTTCAGAGCCAGATACGCAATGGGTTGACATTGAGGCGTATTTACAAAGTCAAGGTCAAAGTCAAGCTGCTGCAAGAGCTGCTTCATCTCCGGGAAAAGCTTTGTATTGGTATTCTGGCAGGTATAGTTTGCTAAATGCCATGGGTGGACTGTTATTGGGTGGTTTACCTGCTGGGCCTTACGATGCTACTGGTTCATTTAGGGATGTCCTATCCCAAATACAAAATGAAACAGGATATATCATGTACTGGGACCTTGAAAAAAATAAAGTTAAAGTTTTTAATGGATTAAATTCAGCAGGTGGAAGGGGCGTGCTTAACACATGGAATTGCAACGTTTTGTCTGCTACAGACAGTGTAGATTTTACAACTACCGAAACCAGAGGTGCTATCGGAAAGTTTAGCAGTAATTATTCGGCTCAAGATAATCAAGAAGGGTCAAACGGAAGACCTATGAAATATTATGTAGCGGAATTGATAGACCCCGACTTTCATTATAAAGGCTGCGGCAAAGAAGACGCTCCCTTAACGGTTATAGATTTTGAAGATATTAACGTTCAAAAAGCTATAGGCGCGTCATACGACCATAAAGTATATGGATTTTATGTTCTTCAATCTTTGTTAAGCAAATCTCAAGACTTTGTTCCATGGGTCGATGAATTTCAAGCTGATATAGGTGAAGTACGAGGCGACGGAGCTGCAGAATTTACAACTAACTTATTTGAAAATTTTAAAAACCCGGGAATGTTTGGTGGAGGAAGTTTTCCAAATTGGGATCCAAATACATTTTTTGAAGATTATTATTATGATAACGCAAGTTATCCATGCAAAAGTGATGTCGCTGCAGTAGAGCTTAATTCAGACGGCGAACTTTGCAAAACAATATTTCACAATGAAGCTAGCAAAGCAGAAGGATGGGACAGTAGGCCGGGGAAATTTCCTAATCTTGTCGGGGGACAATGGACAGAGAAATTTGATGGTGCTGACCGAACGGTTTGGGATTTTGGAACAATGTTTATCCACCAACCCGGTTCTACGGCTAGTATACTTAATACTAGTGGAGAAATAGATGCTCAAGGAGATGTAATGAGAAACTATCTGCAGCAACTAACTAAATTTAAAAATAATTTTTATGTAGTGACAAGTTGCTTCGGAAACGGTCAGGGAAAATGCAAAGGGATAAAATACTATTATGAAACAGACCCAGTCACAGGAAAAAGTAAAAGAAAAAAAGTACCTAGCGTTAAAGGGTTTTTAACTACAGCAAAAGCTTCTGCCGGGGCAGAAAATCTAAAGGATGGAGACGGGTACGAAATTAAATCAATAAATCCATGGGCTCCATTAAAAGAATGTGGACTAAGCAGTTTGGTGGATTTAGCTTCTACTCTTTTATTCATGTATAAGAAAGGAACGTGTAAAGAAACATTTTTAGAAGTTCCTGTTGTGTTTCTAATAGAAGCTTTATACAATAATACATTAAAAGAATTTTTTGAAGGTTATGGTCCCGGAGCGTATGAAAAACCTGCTAAAGCTTCCGATGATCTTAATATTCATCTTGGAGTAAGGACCGGAATGGACGAAGGTAATCCATTTGCTACTACCGATGTTAATTGCGCGGCTGGCGGAGAAATCAATAGTTACTCTGTATCAGGCCCTGCTGTAGTACTAACTAATCTTTATGGAAAAATAACCATCAGTGCTGATGCTGATGATCCATTTGGTATTATGTTCGGTGGGGTAGCAAAAGATCTAACAAAAAATCTCGTTACGGGAAATAATGTGCAAAACACTGATAAGATTTTAAATTTAATGTTAATTACTGACAATTTAATTTCACCCCATATAAAAGGCGTAGATATTAGTTCAACTAACACCCAGAAAGAAATAAAAATATGGTTTAGTACAGAAGCTACAGGTCAATTTGACATGTCTTATGGTAATTTTCCTAGTGATGGGCCTAGCCAATGGAAAAGAAGTTTAAATACTGGTTTAAGTATAACGGCAGCAGATGTAGGAATGAAAAACGAACAGTTTAATGAAGCTAAAGCTACTGCTGCAAATAGATTTGACGCTTACTCTTCTAGGAATAGGAGTATAATGTATGGAGAACTAAGGGTAAAAGTAGACTCAGCTACATATGTTGATTCTACATTAGGAGAATCAAGTTCATTAACAGCTTTACTGACAGAGAAAGAAAATGTTACAATACCTTCTTTTGAACAAGGGCTTGAAGGTATTAGTATCTCATCGACAGCAAAAGGCGAGTCTACTATTACTATAGATGTTGGGAATTCGGCGGTAAGAGAGGCTCAGAGGGCCTTAAGAGAGTCAATAGCAATGGGAGTAGGGCGAGGACATGCCATGAGAACTGCTTTGCCCACTTCAAGCTCCTTTGTGAAAAATGTCAAAATGAAAAATATCTTAGAGTGAGTTTATTTGAAGAACAGACCGGAAGCTTTAATTATAGCTTTAATGTAAGTACGCAAACAGGGAACAATGTTTCTTGGCAGCTTCACTTGGGTTATTCGGGAAGTCAGGAATCCGAATACTCAAACCCAAGTTTATTACAAAACATAAATAACGAAATAGGATCGAGTTATTCGATTGATCAGTCCAATGATTATTTGTATATAGGAAATCCTGAGTCTGGTATTGTAGACGTATTTAAAAATAATTTTTTTGTAAACGATGGAAATAATGTTTTTACAAAACAAAATAGATTAATAGGAGCTGACCATGAAGATATCAGCGGTTTCGGCGCTTTCACAAAGGGAACCGAAAAAGTTCTTTTTGTAAGCGCTCCTTATAGTAGTGATAGCGAAGGAGCAATTTTTTCATTTAACGTTAATTTAACTGGTCAAGGAGGGGCAACCGGACTTTATTCTTGGAATCAAAGACATGTTATTTCGGGTACGACTGGGCAAAGTGGTTACTTTGGTTCATGTATAGATATTATTCCAGATAGTTCTGAATATTTAGTATCTGTTTCCGCAACTGGTGAAGGTAGCGGAAGTGGATGCGTTTACTTGTACGATCAAGACGGAAGAAGATTTTTAAAAAAACTTGAACATACTGGACATAATGTAAGTGGGTTTGGCAAATCATTAAGTTTCTGCGAAGTTGAAGAGATAAGATACTTGGCTATAGGATACGACCAAGGAGGAACGGGTAAAGTTAATACATATAAAGAGTCCAACCCAAGAAAAAAAGATTTTGAATTTTTTAGCGGTCTAGAATCTAGCAATTCTCATTATGGAGATATGTTTGGTTATTTCATTGATAGTGCAGAAGATGCATTTCTAGTGGCCGCCCCAAAAGATAACCAGTCAGGAGCGGCTTATTATTATTCTTTTGACAATGATCAAGGAGACTTTCTTTTAAGGCAAAAGATAACGCCAAGTGGCCTTGCCTATGGAGACAATTTTGGTAAAAATGTATCTTTCGATAACGTTGACGCAATTATAACTTCTGATAAAAACTCAGGGCAGGGATATTTGTACTATAATGACAACGGAAATTGGAATGGAGTTTCTGAAGTTACTGGCGGAAATAATACTATAAGCGGTTCATTTGGAGGTAGCATATCTGGTTCATTCGCTACATCCTTATTAGGAGATGTAGCCGTGGTTGGTTCTAGTTCTGAGAGCTCGACATACTATTTTTCAACTGGAGATTTAATTGAGGAATTAATTACAGGCATGTCTTTTAGTGGTCATAAAGGAAGATTATATGATTCTGATGGACATTTTATTTATGGATATAAATCTCAAAAACAATTTGAAGTAAAAGGAACCGTGCAGTCAGGAGATTATAATATATACATAGGAGACCATTTATATAATGCATATATCCAAAAACCAAATATGGTTTTTAATTGGCTAAACTTTGATGAAACTGGAAACCTATTTTACTATGACGCTTCTATCTATACTACGATAGAATAAAGAAATTAGATATTAATCAGAAATAGTATGAAAAGGAATATGGTGTTGTCTTAAATGCCCTTCGCATTCGCCTTCAGTTTCATGATAAGCATGAACAAGAGTGAAATCTTCCCAGAGTTGATTCTCGCCATCTCTTTTTCTTACTACATGATCACATATAGCATGAGTTGTTACGCACATATTTAAATTAGCTTGCTTCCACCTTCTCCATCCTATATAAAGATCCTGAGTTCCTTTCCCTTCATACCCGTCAAAGTGGGCAAGGCTTAATGCTCTTTCGCTTAGCATTGTGCATCCAAGTCCGACCCAGTCAGTAGGAACTACCGCTCCTTTTCCAATTGCTGGATATGCATATTCCATCCATCCTCTTTTTCTCCATTTTTTTGCGTTAGCATCAAAAACATTTCCTTTTGGGGGTGAGCTTTTGATTTCTTCATGTATTTCTGAGCCTCTTTTAAGCCATTCTTCGCTAGGCTCAAAATCTTCTTTTTTAGCTTGTTTTTCTCTTTTACTCATTTCAGAAAGAAGTTTTTTAGGAATTTCTTTTTCTTCTTGAGTAAAGTCTTCTGCTATTTGATGTTGCAGGGTTCCTCTTCCCCCTAAGAACGGACCTCCTCCTTGGGAAGGGTAAGTGCACATTGCTACGTCATAATATCCATTATCGAATTTCAAGCAATCCATAGAAACAGAAAGTGCGTTTGGCGCAACCAAGACGTCGGATTCGACACTCCAAAAATGAGTCGCCCTCAACTTTCTCGCTTCAGTAAATGCGGTTGATTGTAAATTAGCGATAACAAATTGAGCGTCCTCTTTGTAGTTTTCAAGCTTGTCATCCTCTATGGGTAGTTGTATTAATTTAAAATCCCAGCCAGAGGGCAGTACGTCTTGAACATATTTTTTGCTTCCTTTTTCTATTTCTTCTGACTCGTCTCCTACAAATATAAATAGCCCATTAGGGATTTTAGATTGTACTATAGAGGCTGATATTCTTCTTCCAAAGTTCGGGAGTGCATATTTATACCTTTTGGTGGCGTAAGTACTTATCGTTAATAACATGCATGATAATATATCAAAATATATATTTTTTCAATACATTTTAGTTCCAAATTTAGAATCGAAACCGAACATCTTTCCGGTGGTAGTCCAGTTAGGGCCTGTAATATCATCTGCTCCCGCTGCAGTTTTTGCATATATTGTATCGGCTTCGAGAGCGTGTTTGTGATTTGAACCAAGGATTGTACTAAAAACCGCTTCTTTTTCAGAACTAGCAAAAGCTCCAACTGGAAGAACATCTTGACCTGAAGAGGATGGAAGGTGAGAAGCGCATCCAATACCAAGTATATCAGTGTTAGGCTTGATTTCCCCAATAACAACCGTATTAAAAGCTCCAAAAGAAGGACTCATTTTTCGATTGACGTTTGAGCTGTTATTAGCACGCATCACAGTTGTTAATTCTGAGCCGCCTGCGATAGAAATTGGGAATGAATTGTTATTGTTTTCACCTAAAGTGAATGGCGTAGAATATGTAATTTGATCTTCAGTAGAGCTATGGATGCTAGGACCAATAGGCTTATATGTAGTTACTTTACTGCCTTGAGTTGAAAAAGACCTATTAAAAGAAGAAACACCAGCCACTAAAGAGCTATTACTTCTATCATAGTAAGAATATTTAAGTTGGCTGAGCTGAGGGTTAACTTTATTAATAAATGTAACAGATTTATTTTCTCCGTTATCTAATATACCTCCTGCGGTAAAATAATCCAAATTAAAAAGGTTCTGTATTTCTCCGAATCGATTGTAACCATCTACATTATAAACAGTATTAAAAAAAGCAGTACGCTCGTTATTAGAGGTTGTTTTTATAAAATTTGATTTGCTATTCGATGGAACGATATCTCCAAAGTCATTTGTTATAATAAGCTCGTCTTTGTTTCCGCCCGCAGTTATTTGAAAACTTTCTGGGCCAGATGTATCGTATGCATTACTGTTGGTGGAAGTTCGTATAGACTGTTCTGAATAATAAATGTCACCTCTATTTTTTGTGAATCGAGTCGCTCCATCTATTAAAGAAGAGCCCCAATTTAAATTTTGTTGATCTTGAGAAATTTTGACCAACGTTGAGCTTAAAGCGGAGCTTTCTAGATCAGAGTCTGTATAGCTCAAGGTAATCCTATCAAAGTCTGTAGAATAACTAATTAGGGTTCCTTCGTCGTTAGTACTTAAAAATCTAGCGATAAAGTAACTTGATTGTTGCACTGGGGTTACAGCATGAAATCCATGATTAGTGCAATCACCAGTTCCATAATTGCCGCCCGCAAAGGAGATTTTAAATGATGTTGGTTCTAGTTTATTATAGTAAGATCCATCAGTACCTATCTTTTGGTTTTGTAAATAACTAACATGACCATAGTCATTCTTGATCGAAGTTAACGCGAAATCATTCAAGTCTAACGCTAAATTAATTGGTGAAGGAATTGGGGGGATCCACCTTCCCGCATTTTCAGCATTACCATATTCATAAGGTGAGTAATCTCTTGGTCTAGTAAAATAACTAGTTTTGTATGGATATGCGGCCCGTTCATTAATATAACTTCTGTTGCTGCTAGCCGTCTCTATAGATCCAAAAGAATCATAACTTTCTAGAGAAGATGAACGCTCAAATGATGTTGCACTAAAAGAACTTATATTATTAGAATTTTTTGTTTGGCTTTTTGTAACGGCATTAAGATAATTAACATTATTTAATGATTTTGTTTCGTTTACTTTTAAATTGATTTTCTCTCTATTTAGAAAAGTAGACAAAAAAGTTATTGAGTTTTCTGATGCAGAATAATATTCACCTGAGCCTATTGAGGCTGTAGATAGAAAATCTCTACCCAACAAGGTATACGAATGAGCGCTAGTTGAATCAAGAATGGTAGTAGATCTTGACTCAGAGTCGCTTATGCCTGAATTAAATATTGTCTTAACAGTAGAGGCTGTTTTAACATATGATACTTTTCCAGATGTATAAATTATATCATCATAAGAAGCCACAAGCTCACTTTTTTGTTCTTGTTGGCCACCGCCAAGGTTACCCCATTGAGAGTCATTCTCTAAGTAATAGCTATAAGAGTCGTCACCATTATATCCCGTTGATGTGTATAATGAGTTAGCTGGAGTTGTAACCATACTAACATTCCTGTGAGTCGTGTCAACAATTTTTATTGATTTAGCTACTTTAATATGGCTAGCGATATTATTATAAGAATACGCGCTATTAGGCTTCGTGAAGTCTAAATGCATTAATAAAACGCCCGGAGCCCCAATAAATTCAGTTCCTATTTTTTCTTGTGATTGAGCTGTTACAATAGATGTAGTAAGTGTTTGTGTATTGAGGGTTGATGTGGTGTTAAACATTGTAGTGTTTGTACCTACAGATGTTGATGAGACTAGGGAATCTGAGCTTATAGATGAAAATGTATCTTCATAAGTATACGATAACGTATTTTTAACGAATGCAGTTCCTCCTGCGCTCGTGCTAACAATTCCAGAATAAGCAGAACCATTACTTATTACTGGGCCTCTTGTGTCAAAGTAACCAACTCCAGTATTTTCATACTCAGTATTATTATCAGGGTCTACAACATCAAAGACACGCTGGGAGTTAGTGTAGAATAAGTTTTCTGTCGTTCCGTTAGTAATTAAACGACTATCTGTTTCTGACGTTAACATGCCGCTTCCAGACCAGCCAGTTCCAGAAACAACAACAAATTTAGGGTAATCAGTTCTTGTGCTATGGGTGAAAGTCTTTGTATATCCGGGGTGGGTTTTGGAAGAAGAGCTAGAACTCTCGTAACTTCCTAAAAAATGAAAAGCGGCTGTTGAGCTTGTATGATTACCCCTTTCCCTAACTGAAGAAGAGAAAACATTACTGTAGCTACTAGACATCAGGCTATCAAAAGTGCTACTCCCAAACACTTCCTGATCTGAGTCTGAATATATTAAAAAACCAGACGTGCGATATTTAGAGCGTGATGATGTGTATTTAGTTTTCTGAGACCAACTGTTATTGATACTAAATGCAGTATCTTGTATATTATTAAAAGTCTGCACGGGTCAATATATTTAATAACTATCAATTCTCCATTGATACCATCTTTTTGGAAAATAAGGATTAGACGGATCATCTTCAGAAAAAACATGCTCGGGGCATATTGATATATTATTACATAAGATTGAGGTCAGGGACTTATCTATCCATACTCCAGCAAGAATTTTTAAATTATCTTGAGCCCCTCCTTCGTTTGCTCTAATCGATGTTGAAGAAGCTGAGCTAGAAACCTCAAAACTTACAGAAGTTATGTTTTTACCATCGGTATCTATATCAAGATATATATATTTATTTTCATTACTACCTGTTGGAATTTGGGCTACAGAATCAAAATTAGAAGGTAATAATCCGTTAACTGTTCCCGGAGAGCATGCTATTTGGTAGTTCGTTCCAGTAATATAAGAATTAAATTGAAAACTGCAATGAGAGGATGACTCTCCCCCCCCTTCTCCACAAAATATATCAATTTCATCCCACGATCTTTCAGTCGCATAATCAGAATGGGCGAAGTTTTCATCTCTTGAATTATAAAGCGTTCCTTCTGGCTCGTCGCAGTCACTCTTATCTTGACGAAGGGTTTGTTCTATAGGATTTGAGCAGGCAAACACCGCGTGAAATGTTCGACATCCAGTCTCAGATTCAGAATCTAAATCGTAACCTTTTTCTCGATCAACAAGCTTACCTCTAAAATAGACCTTTTTAAACTCTACAGGGGCTCCACGAATAGGAACGGGGTTATCATAGACTCCGCCATATTTTTCAAAATAAAAAGGTGAGCAAGTATTTGGGCTTGGGGAAGAATATGGGGCTCCATAATTATAATTTTTCGTATCCGTTTTGGGATTTGGAGCATAAATTTGAGATGTATCTAAATTACATAACGACCTGAGGGATCCTGAATTCGGGTAACTTGGTTCATCTAGAGGAGAAATATTTATTAGAAATCTATTACATCCGTCGTAAACCGCATCTCGACCGTTATCTGTTTTTGATAGAGAGTTATCTCCTTTAAATAAAGGAGATCCCCGTATGGCTAGATAGGGAAAAAGATTGCACTCGCCTTTTTCCCTATAGTTACTCCCCTCTTGATAAAACGGAGAAGGAAAATTTGAATAATCTATTCCATAAATTGCCATAAACCTTGTACCTTATAATAATAAGATACACTGAATTTGTCAATTAATTCTGCTTAATTAACTTTATGAGAATCCTAGCTTCCTTGATTGGGATGTCATCAAATGTTTTCCAGCTTGAAATGTCTTTGTTTTTATATATATCTTTGGCCCAGAATTTTCTAAGCTCTGAAATTAAATCATCAAAATTTCCGTCAAATGAAGTGTCAAGCATTGACTGTGGGGATAAATTGGGTTTTGGGCTAGAAGTTTTGTTTGCTTGTTTTTTGTTGTTTGATTTTCCAATTTCGTCTGCTCCAACAATATGAATATTAAGAAAGTTCCTGACAGCCCTAACAAAAGATCTGTTGCAAGCCATGGTTTCAAGAAAGTTTTGACCAAAATCATGGGTATTGTCTAATGTTGCGTTTGCCATATCTTGAAACGAGACTGACTCACATCCTGTCTCATAGTTCCCTATGAAAGATATTGTACAAATAACAGCTACGTGATCTAACTCGCACTTTACTACTTCGTAAGAAATATCAGAAAACCCTCTTAATCTAGCTAGCTCTTTAATGCCAGCAAGCTTTATTAAAAGTTTATTGTCAGGAATGCCCTCTATAGAAGAAGGAGGGCTCCCGTTAAAAGCTTGAGAATTAGGGAAAAGGTGTTCGTCATTAACCATTTTTCTCCAATTGATAGAGCCATCTTCATTAAATATGTATTGGATATTTTCTAAAAGACCCTGATCGTCTCTTTTAAAAGATTCTGGACCAAAACTATTGTCTATTTTTGTTTCGCTTTTCTTTGGGGACATAATTATACTAAGTTATAAAGTTTAAAGTGGTGAAGGTCTTCCCAAAAATCTTTGTTATCAATGATGAGCTGATTGCTGTGCTTGTTAATTTTTTTATCATAAGATGATTTTGATGAAAATTCTCCATCTTTACTAAAGATGGTTTTTGAGCTTTTATACCTAGTAGTATCGCATATTTTTTCTATATTGTCAAGATCTTTTTTTGTAGTTTTAAAATCCTCTTCTACTTTATAATCAAAAAAGCGAAGTCTAGTTAAAGAGATATCAGCTGTGTCTTTTGCTATAAGAGTCATTGCAATACCGTTGTCTTTTAGGTTTTTTATATAATTAAAGTCGCTCAACTCATCAACTTTAAAATAAAACATTTGAATAGAGGGTTTTAAATGCATGATAATATCAGTCTTAACTTCTTTATCCGAAATGATAGATATTTTCCTTTTACTTGCAAAACTAGGAAGCACGGACTCGTTGAATTCAAAATCCATTCTTATATTAATCAAGGATCTTGGGAAAAAACTTTCATCTGGAATAAAATCTGGAACCACTTCTACTAATTTTTGATGGTAAGACTGCCCGATATTAATTATATCAAATTTTCCTAAATCATTATCTAGCCCAAGAATGCTTAATGTTTTATTAGCTACTTCTTCTGCGCTAATATTATTTATTGTTTTAGGGCTCTCTTCTCCAGCAAAGGATGGTGATTCTCCATCTTTATATCCTTTAATGAAAATTTGGTCGGGAGACGGCTTAGACCAAGAAGGGCTAGCGTATTCAGGGCTGGTATTAGAGAAAAAAGCAATAAAAGGGATGTTATACAAAGAGCATAATTGTGAAATTAAATTTTCTGGCCCAATATGAAGCATTGATTTTTTAATAATATAAGACCAATGATTTTCATTGGTTGCTCCTTTAAGGTTTGTAACCTTAGAAAAAACTTTTTTATTACTTCCTATCTCGACTATTTTTATATTGTTTTTTTCAATGATGGGAAAAATTAAGTCAATATATTCTTGGAAGTGATCCCATTGCTTACTGCTGTGGCCTTCCGTGCAGAAGGTGATGTACTTTTCAGCAACTATAGGAAAAAAAGAATCATCGATAAAAGGTTTGTCGATTTTAAGACCAGTAGATAAAGATAGAGACTCAATGAAGTTCATAGCAATTTTTGGAGCTAATATTTTTAAGTGTTGAATTGTTTAGGTTAATATAGTAGTCCACGTAGCCATTAGAATCTCCTCTGCCTATCATATTAAATTCATTCTCCATGTTCTTATGATAAGGTAAAGTTTTTTTAATGTACGGATTGCCATTTAGAATATGTTGAAATTGAGAGTGGCATGCAAAATACAAATCTGTATTTGGGTAATTGTCTTTAAACGATTTTAACAAGCAAGTTGAAGAGAATACTAAATTGGAATCACCTGCGCAAACCATCAATGCTTTTTTATTTTCATTATCTTCGAAAAGGTTTTCAAACTTTATTTTTACGTTTTCGTTATTTTCTTTTTCGGCTACTGAATGGAAATATTCCAAGACCGACTTCCTGTCCATATCTTTACTTAGTCTATTGATCCAATGCTTGAATCCTTCATCGTTTTGGTTAATATCTGTTTTAAGTATGTTTTTATAAAGATCTATTATCCATAAGCCGTTATCTTTTATTTCAGGGGGCTTGTAATTAGGGTCTCTTTTTTCGAAAGAGAAATCAAAATCCCAAGAAACTTCAGGCATCCCATCCAGTATGTTCTCGAGTTTTTTTCCAATAGCATTCGAGCTGTAATTATCTATAACATACTGCCTTGATTTTTGTCCTTTTACTTTTCTTTTTTCAGGGCTCATTTTGTACACCTTCTTGATATTTTTAGATATGCTAGAGGCGTAAGTACTAGCTTTAATAAATTGAGTTCCGGGCTCCCTGTACTCGGACCACTCTAATGGTATACCGCCGCTCTCTGGGCTGCAACTGTCTAAGCCGCAACTGTATTCAGTGACAAGAGTTATCAACTCAGTTAACTTAGCTTCTTGTATCGGTATTTCTTGCCCTCCTGAAGTGAAGGGGTGGCAATAAACATCCATTAAGTTGTAAACTTCATTAAGCTGAGCTTCGTTAACTCCGTGAGATGTATTTGTCGTATTTAGTTTTTTTGAACCGCAAGCTCTACATTCTTGTTCTTGGCCTGTAAAAGGTCTTATTTCATATGATCCGCATGACTGGCAGAAGTAAGTTGTGAGAACTAAGCTTCTGTCAATATTTTTTTCCTTAAGAAGTCTTGGTATGTCCCATCCCTCTGCCCAGCTAGTGTGCAAAAGAAGTTTAGCTTTAGAGTTTGGTTCTTGCTTTAAGAACATTTTAAACCCTTCTAGTATGTTTGGGACGCTTTTCCTAAGTTGATTTCTGAATACAAAGCCAATGATATAATCATCGGGATGAATTTGATTTGATATTCTTAAATTTAACCTTTCTTCATTTGACATTCTATAAAAAGAAGAGGTTTCTACCGATCCGTGTAGAGTTTTTACATGATCATGCCCCATTTCTTTTAGGGCTTTTTCTGCAAAAGAAGACCAGACATAATAATTTTTAATTTTTGGCGCTTGAGAGACTGCATCAGGTATAATGGGTAAACTATCTAGGGTTGACCAGATCATACAATTTATCTTATTCCACCAACTTTTTTTCATGTATTCATTAAAAGCCCAAAAATCTTCGCAGCCTATGTATATATCGGGTTTTTCTTCCTCTATGACTTTATCTATCATGCTTGAGCCATATCCAGCCGCCCTGCCTAATTTTGGGTCATTATTTAATTCCTGAAGAAGAGCTTGATCATCTGGTAAAGAACCAATAGTTTTCCATGGCATCTTTTTAAGTTCTGGATTACTCCACTGAAACCCATTTGCAAACTCTACTATATCATACTTTCCTGTTTTAAAGAGATGTATTAATATATTTTTAGCATTTTTTCCGAACCCAGTAAACGCTCTAGAATGATTACTATGAAAAAGTATTTTTTTTCGGGGCATTTTACTTTTCTTCTTGAGACTTTTTGAAGTCTAGTATTTGTTTATCAAATCTATGAGAAAATAAAGTTTTAAGATAAAATCTTAAAAATTCTATGACGGTTTCTGTTTCACCGGGTTCTAGGCCGATGACGAAATTTTGGTTACCGTTCCTGACAAAAGAAATACTAAAAGCTGGAACTTCCACCCATTGATCCTCCCATTCTCCGTCTTTATTTTTCATGGATTTTTTAGCTTTTTTATCCCAAGGCATGAATTTGATATTTGTCCTATCGCTTTCGTATGAATGATACGTGGTGTAAGTGCATCTATTTCTCATTGCATGTATGATATGGCCAGCTTCATATTCAGAGAATTTGACTGTAATATTTTTATCTGGGTTATCAATATTACCCTTAAAGGAACCCTGTTTCTTATTGGAATCCCAATTTGATTGCAATATAGACTTAATAAAAAGAGTAGGCTCGTATTTTTTAGACGACATTCCTACTTGAAAAGAAAATCCAGATCCTGAATTTTTAGCGTTAGGTTTATAGATTGAAATACTCATTGTCGGATTATAATATATTTATAGGACTTTTTCAATGTAAAGTGTATATATTATAACAAGGAAACGGAATATGGGAATAAAGTTTAAACAAATAGATAATCTGCAACCGACTTTCGATCAACTGTCTGGAGATCTGCAGGGCCAAGTAACGAATTTAAATAATGACGTAACTGGACTATCTAGCGGTAATTTTAATTTTAGCGGATGGAAATACTTTAATGGAAATGTTGATTTCTCTGGGGCTCAAGGCATATTGGTAGACCCAAGTAATATATATACTCCTAATACTGTATTTGCTGATTCAATAAAAATAGGATACCCTATATCAACGCCAAGGAACTCCACTCAAGGGCCTAATGGCGCATTACAAGTTAGCGGAGGTCAAATTAATCTAGAAGACCAAGTTAATGTAAAAAATAATAGCAATTTAATTGTAGAAAATGGAACGATTTCTGGGGGGACTGGAGATTTTAATGTAGTTACCGGGAGTATAGGAAGCTTTTCTACATCTCTAACTATTTCTGGAGTTCCAGTTTCAACTGGAGGATCTGCTGGATCTATTAATGCAACTAGCGGCGTTGCAAATATTGGAAATACACTAATCACTAGTGGCACTGGAAATTTTGATTCTATAGATTTTGACTCAACTATTTCAACCCCAGCTCATCAAGAAGGAAGGTTGTTTTATGATTCAATCAATAAAGCATTAGCCGTATACAACGACGAGGTTGGTATAACTCTACAAATAGGCCAAGAGCAATATATAAGGGTAAGAAATAATATAGGATCAACTATAAATAACGGCCAAACCGTTAGGATTAATGGTTCCCATGGAGATCAAGCGCCAACAGTTGTTCTTGCTTCCGCTGATTCTGAAGAAAATTCACAATCTATAGGTCTTGCGACTCATAATATAAGTAATAATTCTTTTGGTTACGTCACGACTCATGGGTCTGTTGGAGATTTGAATACATTGAATTTTTCTGCCGGAGATGAAGTTTTTCTCGCGATAGAATCTGGAGCGTTAACTGGGGTTAAACCTGTATCTCCAAACTATCAAATGCCTATTGGTCATGTGATAAGAAGCCATGGATCACAGGGAATTGTTTTGGTTGAGCCCGGAAACTCAAAATTGGGCGGAGGCGATGTCAAGAACATAGGTGCTGTAAGCGTAAGTGGAGTAACTTTTTATTCAGAATCTGCCGATGACGCAGGTATACTAGGATCATCTAATGATTTTGTGTATAATAGCGGAGATAAAAGATTAGGTATAGGGACCTCAAGTCCACAAGGCATATTAGATATATCAACTACATCAAGTGCTCCAATCATGCCCCGAATGACAGATTCTCAAATGAATGCAATTTCTGGACCTGTTAATGGCATGATTGTTTACAATAGCACATCAGGAGGATTTTTCGGATACTGCGGGGGGCAATGGATTATTTTTGCGACTGGAGACTCCGCTGGAGGCGGTGGAGGCGGCGGTGGCAGTTACTTTGCTCTTGCCTGCGACGATCTGGCTGACTATGTATGCGGTGATGGGGGCTCGTACGACGGTTATCAAGTTTACTACGACGGCTCTAATTATGGAACCTTATCGGCAGGGAACGTTTACGTAGGGAGCTATAGTAATGATGGGGGCGGAATTTGTACTATTGATATCTATAGCGATGCTTGCCCGGGAGATGGAGGGGTGACCTATGAAACGATTTACGACGTCTCTTATGTATCAGGAATAAATTCCTAGTTATCTGAATGGTGTTTAGCGCCTTTTCTTTTCTTCGAGTAGTCTTTAAAATAATCTTTTTTATAAGGATCTACTCCCCCGTTTTGAGAGGCTCTTTTTTCGCTCATTTCTTTACCCCTGTCCCATAAATCTCCAACCGTTCCATTACCCTTAGTTCTATCAACAAAGCCTTGGTGATCGTAAGGGTTGGCGTCAAGATCGATAGCTGCATTGGGAGAAGTAAATACTCTCTTCCATTCTAGCCCGGCATCATCAAAATATTGATGTTTATCATTCATGCCTTGGAATACTTCTATATATTCTTCGGTTTTTGGGTTTTGATATAAATAAATTGGCATTACTTTTTTTCTATTTTTTTATCCATTAATATTTCTATAGTTTGCATATTAGTCATTAAGCAGTCGGCAAACCAACAGACAGAAGAAGATACGAACGGTAGTAGTATATAAATATTGTTCCACTCAAAGTAATATAAAAAAACTGAATGTAAAACTCCAGACCAAAAACCTAAGCAAAGAGAGCAAGAAAACAAACCTTTAAATAAAGAGGCTTTTATTAAAAAAGAACGAATTAAATTTAAGATCGAACCATACTTTAGTATAAAAGTCAAGCCAACGCAGGAAAGCAGTACTAAAACTGCTGTCACTTTTCTTCTTCGATTTGATCTATAGCTTTATTAATTAACTTAGCTTGGTCTTCTCTAATGGTTATTTTGCCACCAAAGTCATCTTCAATTTCGATCATGCCTTCTTTATTTTTACGAAGCATGGGGCATTTTTTACTACCGCAGCAAAGAATAGCTTTGCCGTTTTCGAATTTAATTTCGTCTTTCATATTTTTATATTATATATTAATTAGTTGTTTTCAATATTTTTGATTATCTTATCTAGTACACTAGAGTAGGAGAAATCTTTTTGTAATTTTAAACCTTCTGTATTTTCTTGTTTACACAATGTCTCTGCATATTCCATTTTTGATTCTACATCACTCCTGTCAAAAGTATATATATTTCCTTGATTAAACATCGCGCCTTCTTGGAAGAAATGTCCGTCATAAGCTGGGGTTTTGCCAGACGGTTCAACGAGTATACAGTTTTTGTCATTAGCCCAGTCTTTATGTGAAGTAGCATTCAGTACGATGCTCCACTTTCCTAAGGCTGTTGCGTTAAAGGACGGCAGGTTCCATCCTTCTGCCCCGCTTAATCCAGTTAAGTCTATATCTATAGCATTAAGTAATTCATTAACTTCAGAATTAGTTTTTAAAAAAGGAAGGAAGTTTATGTTTCCGTATTTCTTTCCTTCTAGGGCTTTACCTATAAAGCTGTTAAGCTGTTCTGGCTTAAGAAAGGGATTATTGATACAACAAGACAATTGGTAATTGTAGTTGTTGCCGTATTTATCAGCCCAGATTCTAATAATTTGGGCGGTGTGTTTTCTTTTTTCCCATTTACCCATGAGACCAAAGTGAACCTTGTCTTTTAGGTAATCTTTTCCAGTCTGGTTTAAGTCTTGGTCAAATCCTACTCCTATGTGAGATATATTTTCACATCCAACTGATTTGAAAAGTTTCGAGGAGTAAGAACTACTGAACATTATACTATCGTGGATGCTTGATATATTTTTTTCTGATTCCGTGACACTATCTAATTCATGAAATGTTATTAAATGATGTTTTCTTGTAATCCTATTTTCGCTTCCATTAATGTGCCACAATTGAAGTGTCGGTAGATCTTTATTTAATAATTTAAATCTATTATCGATTGATGTTTGCAGCCATTCCTTGAAATCTTTTCCTAGCTTATCGAATACGCTAATATCAGGTTTACCTATAGGGAAATGAGCGATATTCATATCGCGTTTATGCATCTCCCTTAATAGGTTTACTGATACGTTACCAAAAGAAACGTTATTTATAGGACATTTAAAAATTAAAGAATTCATTAAAATGGAACTTCTTCGAGTTGCTCATCAGAAACTTCATCAACTTCTACTGGAGCGGGTTCTTGATTTGAAGGTTTGGTTTCTTTATTTTTTGGCTGTCCTTCTTCTTGGGGCCTTTGTACAAATTCTATATCAGATGCAAGAATGTAAATTTCTTTCCTGTTGGATCCATCTTTAGCTTTCCAAGAATTCTCTCTAAGAGATCCTGATACATTAACTAGAGACCCCTTACTGCAAAATTTAGAACAACTCTTAGCTCTTGCGTCCCAAGCTTTTGCTTTTATAAAAATAGTATCTTCTTTCTTATATCCGTTTACAGCAATCGTAAAATCGCAAACGGTTTTTCCCCCATCAAACTCTTTACATTCTGGATCTTTTACTAGTCTTCCCGACAAAACAACATTATTCATGATAATTCTTTCTTTAACAATTTATTCTTTAAGTCCTCGACAACTGTGTCGTGGATATTTATGCACCCTTGGATGCTTAGTTTTACTTTCGGCCCAATGAGCCTCCATGGTAAAAGTTTTAATTTCTCTCCGTCTTTATATCTCATTTTAAATATTCTTGATACTCTACTATCAGGATGCTTATCTATTATGAAATAAATCTCATTAAGGAGATTTAGGTCTATACCCTCTATGGAATCCTGTTTATCTAAAAAGTCTATCTCTTCCGGGGTTTTGTTAACACAGTTTTTTCTTTTCGCTTTATTGTATGAGTTCAAACATAACCATTTGGTCTCATTTCCAAGGAAGGTTGAAAATTTAGTGCCTTTGTCAGACTTGTATTTAAGAGCAGCAGAGTATATATAAAAATTTCTATCATCAAAAAGATCGTCCCTCGAGCATATATCAGAATCAACAGGAACGTATCTATTTACTATATCATAAAATATACCACTATGCCTGTTAACTAATTCAAGCAAGCATTTTTCAGCCTCAAACTCGCGCTGAATATTGAAAACTAACTGATCATCTCTTAAGTTCATTTAATCTTGCTTTTATATATTTTATTCATAGTCTTAGTAACAAATCTATTAGCTTGCTCAATGTCATTGTCTCCGAAAGTAGGCCACATTATTCTATAGTCGGCGCCTTTTTTAAGAATAGGATTATTTTCTTTCTCTTCTTGATTTGCCGGGCCAATACCCTTTCTCGTAATGTGGACTAACACTCCGTTGTGATTGTCTTGTATCCATTCCATCTCGTTTGGATACCTTACGTCGGTAACAATAGGTATTAATCCCATGTGTTGATGTACTCCTAGCGTTTTCTCTAGTCTATTGATCCACCAAGTTTTATCCATCTTTCTGATTACATCGGTACCGTAAGTTACAAGAAGTGGTCTAATTACCTCTTTTTCTTTGGAGTCTTTTGTGAAAGCGCTTATACCTATTTTATTTCTACATAAATCGTCCAAGTCTTTCTTTAGTTCATCCGCAAACGCAGCTCTAGCGGCGCCTACCTTTTTTTTAGATAAAAACTTTTTAGCAAAATCACAAAAAGTATCTTTACCGCTTCTAGCGTTACCACAAATCCCTATTATAAAATTAGTTTTCATGTATTTCCCCCATTATTTTTTCAGTAAGGAAAGCCGACGCTTCGTCATCTTTTCCATCTATTGACTTTTTACAGTCAACACATACTATAACTTTTGTGAATTTTAAATCTTCCTTAAATAACTCGACTGCTTGCGAAGTAACCGCCCGACAAGCTTCCTTAGGTGATGACGCCACCGTTACCCCTTCCCAGTCTCCGCATTGAACAAAATAGAACCTATTACCTTTATTAGCTTTTTTAACCATGACTAAGATCATATCACCTACCAATCGAAAAGTCAACTAAAATTTTTAATAAAAAAAGGTTTGCTATTACTAACGTAATAATAATATTAATATATACTATTTCATATATATATAATAATATGATCATATTATAACTATATGTTAACATAAAGCAAGCATAAAATAAGGAAACCCGAAAAAAAATTTTGACATATCTGGTTTTTTGTGATATGATTCATCATGGATAAAGGAAAAGTCTCGATTATAACCTCAATGTTTAATAGCGAGGATTACATAAAGGAGTTTATGGACAACGTCATCCATCAAACTGCCTTCAAGGATTGCGAGCTGATACTAGTAGACGCCAATAAAACTAGAGAAGATAGGTTTATCGATAAGGAGCTCTCAAATCATAGTAATATTAAATATTTTCACATCGAAGACTTCGGCTTACATGAAGATCCGGGAGTTTATGGATGTTGGAACTTAGCCATAAAAAACTCTAGCGGAGAGTTTATAACAAACATGAATTTAGATGATAGTAGATGCGAAACAGCTATATCAGAGCAGAGATCCTCACTCATGTCATCCCCGGAGATAGATCTGGTTTATTACAGGACTTTAGAGACAAAAATAAAAGGAGAGACCTTTAAAAATAACACTACGGATAAAGAGTTTCCATGCTTAGACCATTGTTTAAATTCATTAAGGATTATAAACTCACCTCATTGTCAGCCAATGTGGAGAAGATCAATACATGACAGGTTTGGAATGTTTAATGATTCATTAATGTCTGCAGGTGATTACGAAATGTGGCTTCGCTCTGTAGATGGAGGTGCTAAAATGAAAAAAATTGACAAAGTTTTAGGTTTGTATTTCAGAAACCCTGACGGGGTATCGACAAGCTCAAAAACCCTACAGAAAGCCCTATTCGAGGTCAACCAAGTAAAGAATCAATATAGCAGATCTTATATATGAAAAAAATAATTTCATTCTCCCTATGGGGTAGTAATCCAAAATACTGTGTTGGAGCAGTCAAGAACTCAGAGCTAAGAGAAAAGTATTACCCCGATTGGACCTGCAGGTTTTATGTCCATAAAGATGTTCCAAGTAAATACATTGAATCTCTTCAGTCCGCCGATAGTACTGAAGTAATTATTGAAGAACGTGCGCCTAACTGGACTGGAATGTTTTGGAGATTTGAGTCTATTTCGGAAGAGGATGTCTCTGTAATGATTTCTAGAGACTGCGATAGTCGCTTAAACCAAAGAGAATCTGACGCTGTTTCTGAATTCATGAATAGTGAAAAACTTTTTCATATTATGCGTGATCACCCACATCATGGATTTAACGTTCTTGGCGGGATGTTTGGCGTAAAGAAAGGTATACTAGATAATATGAAAGATTTATGCTCTCGATTTTCTCAAACCGATAACTATGGTACTGACTATAAATTTTTTGACGCTATAATTGGTCAAGTTCCTCTTGAACATATAATGGTTCACGATCCATTTTTTACTGGTATCGAATTCCCGAATCCAAGAGAAGAGAATCAATTTGTCGGTCAAGTTTTTGATGAGAATGATGTCTGTGATCAATCTCATCTTGATGCATTAAACTCCCACTCAAATTCCAATGATTAATATTCTTTATTGCATACTTAAGATTAAAAAATTAATTGCAAATGAACTCAAACAATAAGACTGTTATACTATCTAGTAATAGTCATAAAGACTATATTTCATATTTACCTTTTGTTCAAAAAGCTTGGAACCTTATTGGATGGAATACCCTTACCTTCTACCTTGGCGACATGGAGATAGAAAGTTCTGATAAAAATAGAATTATTAAAATAAATAGCATAGAAGGCTACAGGGACGAAACTGTAGTTCAGGTTTCTAGATTATTTGGTGCAAAATATCTAGATGGGATGATTATGACTTCCGATGTTGATATGATGCCATTATCTGATTATTGGCATCCAGAACAAGACCGATGGACTGCTTATGGAGCAGACTTGACTGGTTATAGACATTTCCCCATTTGCTACATTTGCGCAAATAAAAAACTATGGAATGAAGTAATCACCGAAAATTCAATTGAAGAAATTTTATTGAAAGAAAAAAACAGTAAATCAAATGACTTTAACGAATGGTGGTATACTGATCAAGAAATCATAACAAAAAGATTAGTCAGTCAAAATGTCAAGATTATTGATCGTGGCACAAATTTGGGTCTGGCTAAAGGTAGGATAGATCGGGCCTCTTGGGAAACTACAAAACTTCAAGAACATCAAAAGATAGATGCCCATCTACCTCGGCCATTTAATAAATCAGAGGTTGAATTTTTATTCAATAAATACTTTTCTTAACTTAAAATGATACAGAGATTTGGCACTAATTTATCTTGCGGCTTAGGTGATACTCTATTATTGAATGTAGTATGTAAAAACCTTGATTACAAAGCCACAATGCAATTAAGGCCTGCTCAAAAACGCTTCGCTATTCTTTTTGATAAGATTGCCGATATAGAAATAACCGAAAATGTAAATGCATTACCTGACATTGGGTACGGACATTATACAATAACTAAATTAAGAAATTTTTTTAAAAACCCTGAGGTTTTAGATTTAAGACCTGCCGTCTTGCACATTGATCTTGATTCAGAAAATTGGGCTAAATCTGTGTTATCCCAATATTCAAAACCTTCTATAATATATCAACCAAATTGCTCTTCTCATTTTCAATACTTGAGAGGCGTACCTAGTAGTCTTAATAATTTTTTAAAAGATTCCATAAAGAAAGATTTTAATTTGATCGATATGAGCTCTGAAGAGTTTTCAGGGCTAGACCTAAGTAAATACATTTCCCTACTTAGGCATTGCGGCAGGTATATTGGTTGTAATACTGGAGACATGCATTTGGCTATCTCTGTTGGTTGCGTTTGCGAAATATATGAACCCAATTCTTGCCCTCAGTTTGAAAGCGAAAAATGGAAATATAACCACCCATCTATAATCTACAAAAAATTCTAATAATGAAAATGGATTTCTCAATTAAACCTGATGATTATTTTGACCACCCTTACAATTCTACTTCAACAAATGAAAGATGTATTGAAGTTCCAATAGGAATAAGGTTCCTTAATCTATTCCGGGAAGATAACTTAATAGAGGTTGGGGCGGTATTACCCCATTATGTTAAATCTAATCATGACTGTATAGATCCAGTTGACCCTATCGCATCTAAAAAAGAATATGCTGAAAATATAAATTATACAGATTCGTCTGTCCTATCTATATCCACTATTGAGCACATCGGCCACGGAGATTATGGGCTTCCAAAAAAAGAGAACCAAGCTCAAGAAGTATTGTTAAAAATATACAAACAATCGAGTAAATGCCTAATATCTTGGCCGGTTGGATACAACAGAGATTTAGATTCTTACGTCAAAAAAAATAGCCTGTTTAAATACGTATTCCACAAGCGCACAAAACAGAATGAATGGGTATTGTCAACCAGTCAATCCGTTTTTGACACTGAGTACGGAACTCCTTTTCATGCTGGAAATGCGATTATATGGGTTTATAAAAATCTATGAAACTAAACCTTGGTTGCGCCAAAGACATACAAAAAGGATGGATTAATGTAGATTTACATTATAAACATCCAGATGTAATTAATGAAGACATAGCTTCTTTGTCTTTTGTTTCTAAAAATTCTGTAGACGAGATTATAGCAAAAGACATTTTAGAACACCTTCCATTCTCCAAAGGTTTAGAATGTTTGGAGATTTGGTATCAATGGCTAAAACCTAAAGGAAAGCTTTTTCTTCAGACGACAAACTGGGATAAATTTAAAGACTCTTGCCCTAACGGCGGCTGGGATTTAAAGACCTTAAACTACATGCTTTTTGCTGGGCCCAGCTGGATAAATCAAGAATCCAACGATTGCGATTGGCATAAAAGCATTTATTCTGCTACCTTCCTAAAAGAATTTACTTCTAAAATTGGTTATGAAATGGTCAGTTTAAAAGAAGATGAGGTAACTGATGGTGGGAATTTAAACTTAAAGATGTTATTATCGAAATCATGATTAATTTGAATGTTGATGAAGGTTATGCGTTTGATTATTTATCCATATTAGAAGTCAAATTTAAAAACACAAACAGCCCCGAAACTTCTAAGTCTTTTGAGTCTTGCAAAAGCTTCTTGAAATCGCAAATAAGCTCAGATCTCTTTGATTTAATTTATGAATCAAAAGAGTATCATAAATGTAAGGCGGCTAATCAATTAACGTTTGATGCCGTTGAGAAGGCTAGGTATGGTAATATTCCCGCAAAAGAAGTTGACGATTGTAATATGAAAAGGTATAACGCAAAAATAAATCTTCAAAAGAAATTTTTCAAAAATGAAATCTCAGAACACAAAACATAATCTTCTTCATTTAAATTTATTTTCCCATCTTCATAATGGTTATAATATTTTTTTTTGTAAAACTGATTTTTTAAGTTCTGTCCTCTCTCAAATTGAAAAAATCAAAAACAATATCATATTAATTACTGGTAATAGTGATTATGAAATTAATGATAACACGATAAGGCAAGCGCCAAAAAACATAAAATATTGGTTTGCTCAAAACGCTAATTCTGATAATATATTCGGAATACCAATGGGTTTAGAAAACTCTTCTACTTGTAAGATCAAAGGACACGGCAATGTCTGGTCACATGCCCTACCCAAGCATGACGCTATATTTCATGCCAAGGGCAAAAATACCTCTAAGGATATTTATTGCAATTTTTCCTTAAGCACAAACCCTCAAGCGAGAAGAGAAGCCCTCCATTACTGTAGTCTCAATAACTCTACAACTATTGATATATGTCAAGATCACAATCAAATCAATCATAAAAAATATTCTGACTATATTGATGGTATACTAGATCACAAAATGATTGTTTGCCCAGAAGGCAATGGTATTGATTGTCATAGAGTATGGGAAACCTTGCTCCTCGGTAGGGTTCCTATAGTTAAAAAATCTAAAGCTATGAATCATTTCTCAGATTTACCGATTCTCTTTGTGGATAAATGGAGCGAAATTAAAGATCTTGATCTAATAAAAAAGAAGTACGAACTAGCTAAAAACAATAATATTGAAAAATTAAACTTTAAATACTGGAGCGATTTAATAATATCTTATAAGTCTAAATTATGAAAAAAATCATTATCACCGGAGTTACTGGTCAAGATGGAAGCCTCATGGCTGATTATCTTTTAGCTAATACTAATCACAAAATTTATGGTGCCGTAAGAAGGTTAAGCGTAAAGAACCATGAAAATATTTTACACCTAGAAGACGATCCCAGATTTGAGTTGATCAACATGGATCTTAATGACGCCCATAGTATGCGCGATGTAATCTTAGATATCCAGCCTGACTATTTTATTAATTTTGCAGCTCAATCTTTTGTAGCTGGCAGTTGGGATTACCCAATTCAAACTTGGGATACGGATGCAGATGCAATCCTTCATATCCTAGAATCTATTCGTCGCTTTTCTCCTCATTGCAGATTTTATAATGCTGGATCTTCAGAAGAGTTTGGGGATGTAATTAAAACGCCCCAAGATGAAAACCATCCCCTTAGGCCTCAATCTCCTTACGGAGCAGCAAAATGCGCAGCTCGCCATATTGTTAGAGTCTATAGAGAGTCATACAAGCTATACGCTGTTCAAGGATGGCTGTTTAACCACGAAGGCACAAGAAGGGGTTTAGATTTTGTAACCAGAAAGATTACCAATGCGGTTGCTAAAATAAAACATGCAATAGAAAAAGGTGAAGATATTCCGGCTCTTCAACTTGGGAATATAGACGCAAAGAGAGATTGGACTGACGCTGAAGACTTTATGGAAGGCGTATGGATGATGTTAAACCAAGACCACCCAAAATCTTATGTTCTTGCTAGTGGAGAAATGCATAGCGTAAGGGAGTTCCTTGATAAATCTCTTGAGTTCGCTGGTATAGATTTTATATCTAAAGGATCCGAAAGCGAAGAGAAGTATTTCACAAAAGATGGAAGGTTAATTTTTGAAGTTAACCCTAAGTTTTATCGCCCAGCAGAAGTTCACAAACTTTGTGGAGATTGCTCTTTGGCCGAAAAGGAAATGGGATGGGTTCGAAAAACTGGATTCGAGGGTCTTGTTAAAAAAATGTATGAAAATGATTATGACCTTCTTTCTAAATGACTGATCAGAAAGTTTTTATTGCGGGCCATCGAGGGATGGTAGGATCCGCTATATGTAAAAAACTAAAGGGTTTAGGTTATGACAATATCATAACGAGAACTAGATCACAGCTAGATTTAACTGACAGCTCAAGAGTTTCTAAATTTTTTAAAAATAACTCTCCAGATATAGTAGTTCTCTGCGCTGCTAAAGTAGGTGGAATTTTAGCTAATAACACTTATCGTGCAGACTTTATATATGAAAACTTAATGATATGCTCTAATATCATTAAAGCTTCTCACGAATCAAGTGTCAAAAAGTTAATAAATTTAGGCTCCTCATGTATTTACCCTAAAGATTCTAAGATACCAATTAAAGAAGAATATCTTTTAACCGGCGAGCTTGAGTATACTAACGAACCTTATGCTATTGCAAAGATTGCAGCGCTTAAAATGTGTGAAAGTTTTTACAAACAATATGAAGATAACTTTTATTCAATTATGCCCTGCAATCTTTATGGGCCGAGAGATAATTTTGATCTACAAACTTCCCATGTTCTCCCTGCATTAATTAATAAAATTTATTGCGCTAAAGAAAAAGGAGCCTCAAAAGTTGAAGTTTGGGGAAGCGGAAGACCTCTTAGAGAATTTCTTTTTGTTGAAGATCTTGCTGATGCAATTATTCACTGTCTTGAAAATATTGATGCTAAAGATATATATAACTTAAACATATCTCATCTTAACTGTGGCTCAAATGATGAAGTTTCCATTCGAGAACTTGCCTATATTATAAAATCTGTTATTGAATACAGCGGAGACCTTTCTTTTGATACATCCAAACCGGACGGAACTTTTAGAAAAAAAATGGACAACTCTAGAATGTCCAATATTGGATTTGACCCAAAGGCTTCATTAAAACTTGGAATTCAAAAAACTTATGATTGGTTTATAAAAAATCAAAAAGACCAGTGTTAACTAGTGTATCTTAATATATGCCTAAAAAAAAATGTTTAGTTACGGGTGGGGCTGGATTTATCGGCGCCCATCTTGTCGAAAGATTAATTAAAGCCGGCCATGATGTCGTAGTTGTTGATGACGAATCATCAACAGCCAATAAGAACTTCACATGGAGAAGCGATTGCGAAAATCATAAAGTTGATATTTGTAATTTCGACGAACTAGAACCCTTATTTAAAGGTGTTGATTTGGTTTTTCATTTAGCCGCTAGGTCAAGAATTCAAATTTGCGTACAAGACCCTGCTGATGCAGTTAAAAATAACTCTCTTGGCACGTGTAATGTTCTTCAAGCTGCTCGACTTAATAATTGCAAGCGTTTTATGTTTGCAGGGACTTCTTCTTGCTATGGATTAAAAAATCCAATCCCCTTAAGGGAAGATATGCCAAACGATTGCCTTAATCCCTATTCAGTTAGTAAATCTAATTGTGAAGAGCTCTGCAAGATGTACACCAAGCTTTTTGGTCTCGAAACCGTGTTGTTTAGATTTTTTAACGTCTATGGAGAGCGTCAGCCTATTGCTGGAGATTACGCACCAGTAGTTGGATTGTTTTTTAGACAAAAAGAAAGTGGTGAAGACATGACTGTTGTTGGAGATGGTCTTCAAACTCGTGATTACACCCATGTTACTGATATCGTAGAAGCTATGTTTTTGGCTGGAGAATCTGAAAACAAAGAGATCGCTGGAGAACTCTTTAATCTTGGTACGGGAACTAATCATTCGGTCATGGACATTGTCAAAATGACTAAAGGTGGTTATGTTCATATTTCAGAACGTCCGGGCGAATCTAGGGAAACTCTTGCTGACAATACTAAGGCAAAGTCTCTACTTAAATGGCACCCCAAGGTAAAATTCGAAGACTGGATCGAAGCTAATAGGCCTCAATGAAAATTGGAGTAATTGGGAACGGATTCGTTGGCTCTGCTGTAGCTAACGGGTTTTCAAAATATGATGTTAAGATTTTTGACAAAAACCCAGAGGCTTCAAAAAACTCTTTGGAAGATGTATTAGAACAAGATTTCGTTTTTGTTTGTGTCCCCACTCCCATGAAAGACATCATGGGAGATGATTGCAACCTTTCAATTATTGAATCTTGCTTTAAAGAAATCGAACAAATTGGATCAAATGCTATTTTTATAATAAAATCTACCGTTCCCGTAGGAACAACTTCTAGACTTCAAAAATCCCACCCACCTATAAACATAGTTCATTCCCCAGAATTTCTCACTGCTAAATTTGCTAAAGAGGACTTCTTGAATGCGGATAGGCATATTGTTGGATATGCAAAAAAGAAAAGCACTGGGGAAAAAGCTGCAAAATTATTCAAGTCGGCCTTTCCCAATATCCCGTGTTTAATGATGAAAAGCGATGAGTCTGAATCTGTTAAATATATTGCGAATTGCTTCTTCGCCACAAAAGTTAGTTTTTTCAACGAGATATTTTTATTAATTGAAAAGCTTGGGCTAGACTGGAACTCTATCATTAATGGCGTTATGGGAGATAGAAGAATTGGTGATTCTCATTTTCAAGTTCCCGGTCATGATGGAGACAAAGGGTTCGGCGGCACTTGTTTCCCTAAAGACATTAATGCACTTATCAAGACATTTGAAAAAAACAATATTGATCCAAAAATGTTAAAATCTGCATGGTCAGTCAACCTTGACGTAAGAAAAGATTTTGACTGGGGTCGATCCGAGTCTGCTGTTAAAAAAGATAATTGTTAATAACAAAGTAAGATTATTCTTGCTTTGCAGGCTTTTTTATGTTATTTTAAAAGCTCAGGTAAAAAATAAAATTTAATAAAATTATATCCCAATTGTGTAAAATATATTCATGAACATCAAGGTCAAAAAAAGAAATGGTCGCCTAGAAGACTTCCAAGTAGATAAAATAAATGCTAGCGCACAAAGAGCGTGTGAAGAAATTAAAGACGTATCAGCTAGTGAAATAGTTCTAGACGCCCAACTTCAGCTTTTTGATAAAATTACAACCTCAGAAATTGACACCGCTTTAGTCATGTCAGCTAGAGAGAAAATAGAGAAAGAACCTAACTACTCTTACGCAGCTGCGAAACTCTTACTTAACTGTCTCTATAAAGAAGTTTTTAAAGAAGGTGTTGACTCAGATACTTTTGATCTCCAATATAGGAAATCATTTATCCAGAACATTAAAAAACTTTGCAAGTCAGATATTCTAAATTCAAAACTGGCAGAATTTGATCTTGGTAGATTATCTGAAGCTATATCTATAGAAAGAGATTCTAAATTTAAATACTTAGGAATACAAACTCTATATGACAGATACTTTATAAGGCAAGACGGTAAGATAATGGAGTCACCTCAAGCTTTCTGGATGAGAGTAGCTATGGGTCTATCCTTAAATGAGGAAGATATGAATGGTAAAGCTATAGAATTTTATAATTTATTTAGCCAGTTACTTTATACTCCATCTACCCCAACTTTATTCAACAGCGGAACTACTCACTCCCAGTTAAGCTCTTGCTATTTAAACACTTTTGATGACTCGATAGATGGTATTTTTGATGGTGCTTGGCAAGAGGCTAGAAAATCAAAGTTTGCTGGTGGTTTAGGTCTTGATGTCACTCCTTTTAGGTCTACAGGTTCTCACATTAAGGGCACCAATGGAACTTCAAGTGGGCTAGTACCTTGGCTAAAGATATATAATGACCTTTTGATCGCTGTAAACCAAGGAGGTAAAAGGCCCGGTGCGGGATGCGCATACTTAGAAACTTGGCATCTTGACTTTGAAGACTTCCTTAATTTAAGGAGGAACACTGGTGATGACAGACTTCGTTGTCATGATATGAACACTGCTTCTTGGGTTTGCGATGAGTTCATGAGAAGGGTTCAGTCTGAAGATGACTGGTATTTTTTCGATCCAAGAGATGCTGACCTCCACGATTGCTTTGGTGCAGAATTTGACCAAAGGTATAATGCGCTTATTGATCTTGCAGAAAATGGGCATATAGATAACTGGAGGAAAATTCCAGCAAAAGATCTTTGGAAAAAAATGCTAAAGGTGCTTTTTGAGACTTCTCATCCTTGGAATACATTCAAAGATCCTTGTAATATTAGATATACAAATCAACATGAAGGCACTGTTCATAGCAGCAATTTATGTACAGAAATAACTCTTCATACAAAAGCTTCCTCCTACAAAGATGGTGCAAAAACAGAAATAGGAGAAACTGCGGTTTGTAATCTTGGTTCAGTCAATCTTTATAACCATTTAAATGAAGACAGACAGGGTATAGATTATAAAAAGCTTGAGTCTACTATTCACACAGCAGTAAGAATACTCGACAATGTCATTGATTTAAATTTTTATCCCACTCTTGAGGCTAGTAAATCAAACTTACGACACAGGCCAGTTGGCTTAGGAATGATGGCCCTTCATGATGTCTTGCATAGTTTAAATATTAATATAGATAGCGATGAAGCTGTTAAATTTAACGATAATCTTTTTGAGTTCTACTCTATGCACGCTATATACGCAAGCTCTATCCTCGCTCAAGAGCGCGGATCATACGAAAGCTATAAAGGATCTCTTTGGAGTAGCGGAGTTTTTCCAATTGATTCGTACAATAACTTAATGGTATATAAAGGTAAGCAAAAAGCTCCAAAATCTTCCGTGACAGGAAAGCCTTTGGCAGGAAAAGGCCAAACTCTTGAAGACTGGGCTAAAGTTAGAATGCATGTTAATGAGTTTGGAATGAGAAACTCTAATGTTATGGCTATTGCGCCAACCGCTACTATTGGCTACATAAACGGAGTCGAGCAAAGCATCGAGCCTAATTTTTCTGTTTTATTTGTTTACGAAAATAAATCCGGAAACTCTTATATAACTAACGAACACTTTGTTAATGATATGAAAAAGCTAGGATTATGGAGCTATGATGTAGCTGAGCTAGTAAAGAGCGTAGATGGAGACTTATCCTTACTTAATGGAGATATACCAGAAAAAATTAAAGATAAATATAAAACAGCTTTTGATAGAGATATGTTTAAGTTAATAGAATGTAATTCTGTCAGGCAAAAATGGATCGACCAAGCAATAAGTTTTAACTTATATAACAAATCTACATCCTTGAAATATCTTAATGACGTTTATATGGCTTGCTGGGAAGCTGGTTTAAAAACAACCTACTATCTAAGAAATAGAGCTGCCACAAAAGTAGAAAAATCTACCACACTAAATACTTCAGAAGAACCATCTGCATGTAGTATAGAAGCCATGAAAAACGGCGATACATGCGAAAGCTGCCAGTAATTATACTTTAAAGTTAAAAAATAGTTCTCTTTATCTACATTATACATGTATATAACATGTATATGATCAAGTTTTTTTCATGAAAGACAATAAAGAGAAAATAGAGTTTTGGCTTCACGCAAATCAAAAGAAAGCCTTAAAGGTTATTTCTGACGAAACTGGTTATACCGTATCCGAATTGATGCGAAGAGGTGTTGAGTACATAATAAAAGACTTGATGCCAGATTTTTTACCAAACCATCAGGGACAAGTCCCTTTTAAAAAAGAAAGACCAAAAAATGGCGAATGACCTCACTATATATCGAGGAGACTCTGTTTCTTTTGACGTAAAACTAGAACTAGAAAATGCTCCTATAGAAGTAGATGACTATTTAGTTTTCTTTACTATTAAAAAAAGAAAGACCGACTCTGATGAAAAAGCTGTAGCTAGAAAAAACAGCGATACGCCCCCAAGCGCAAACTCAGGAGGTATAACCACAATCGACTCAAGCCTAGGGAAAGTAAGAGTGGCTCTTTTGCACGAAGATACGAAAGATCTTCTAGAAGGAAGTCACTATTATGGCATTAATTGCGTAAACAGGTCGGACGATTCCTTGGTTTACACATTATTAGAAGGAAGGTTTATCGTTCAGCTAGACATAGGAATTAGAATTTCAGGGGATCCTACATAATGCCAAATTTAAGCACAAGTACAAGCTCAATATCATCATCATCATCTAGCATTCCCTCTATACCAAATGATGTTTTAGGTGATGGAAGTGCAGAATTTATTAAAAAAGGTTTTTATTACAGAGATAGTAGTTTCTTAATAGAAGAAAACCTTTCGTTTATAGTTACAGAAGCCTCTCAAAAATTTATACTTGATTTTGATGGTAGAAGAACTATAGATGGAGAATCTGAAATAACAGATAAAGAAAATATAAGATAAAATGTCTAACTTAAGACCAGATCAATTATCAGGAGTTTCTTCTTTATCAAGTGATGATATTATTATCGCGGAAATAAACCCTAATGATCCCGAAAGAAAAGTAGTAAAAATTACTAGTAGTGATTTGCTTTCAGGAGTAACTCCGACTGCTGCTACAATTGCATCAAATATAGGAGAAGGAGTAGATCTAGTTAGCGGTATAGAAGATAATGACATCAAAATAAAAAGCATAAACGCTGGAGAGAATGTCACTATAATTTCTGGAGATGAAAGCATTACTATCAGCGCTTCTGGGGGAGGCGGAATTTCAGTTCCCACTTCTCCTTTTTCTTTTTTCTCGAATGCTTTAAATAATATTGGAGTTATTGAAAAAACTTATTACCAGACTACCCCTCCAGAAACTTATCTTTCTGGAATAGATGTCGATTCTGCTTCTGATATGACTTTGTATTTAAGGTGGGATGGCCCTAATGATTCGTACATGGGATCAGGATTCATAGATGGCCAACAAATCGATACAGGTAATATCATAGAGCTAGGCAGTTACACCAGAAGGTTCGAAGGGTATATTTCTGGTCTTGATTTAGCCGGAAAAACAGAAATCACTGGGTCGGCTAATGGTTTTACTGGGGTAATATCTTTATCTGAAGCTGGCGCTGGACCAACCCCTCTTCACATTTTAATTGATAATATTTCAAACGCGACTCCTAAGCCTCTTGAAAATTTAGGAGATAGCTCTCTAAAAGGTGGTGATACTATCAATGTTTTTGCTACGTTTGATACGCCTGACGTAACAGGTATTAAAGTTTACAATTCTGGGATATCTGATGGAATAGATTACTCTTTTTACTCCTTGAGTGATACCGGAGACGGCAATCATACTGCAACCATACCTGTTGAAATCGAAAGCAACGGAACTGGACCGCATGGAGTTGCTATCGTTGCAAATAATAATTTTGGCACTGCTGGTGAAAATTCAGTTTCTCTAAATACTATAACTCTAGACCAAACATATCCATCTATTTCTGCTTCTTCTCCGACTTCTTATAACGGAAGGTCAGATGGACTAAGGGAAGGAGAGTCCACTACCTTTATTAATAATATCTCGAATTGGTCATCCGGTAATGGAGATACAGTATTATATGAATCCTTAAGTAATGATATAGTGATTTCTAATAGTGGAGTTCTTGAAGATCCTAAGTCCGTTAGCTATAACGATGGAATATTTAACGATTCAGACAATTTGACTATCTCCGCTTCTCGATTTAGCAACGGAGCTACCGACGAAAGGGATGTTTCTATCAAAATTGCAAATGGGCCAATTATCGAAGCAGCTTTAATAAATAGCACTGCAACCTCAACAGTATCTCCAAATATTCTCGGATTGTCAGAAATAAAAGGAGGCGACACAATTAAGTGCTATGTATATATTGATGGAAACGGCGTTAATTTAAATCAAATAGAATTATCTATTAGTAATAATGGCATTTCAGATGGAAGTCAAACTGCTTTTTCATATTATAGCCTCAATCAATTGATGAGTTCTGGTCCGTATATTGGAAAATATGAATATGAAGTTGCCGTTAGCGTTACTAATTCAACCTCTAGAGATGGGGAAAATACTATCACGGTCACTGCTAGAAATAACTTTCTTACTGAAAGCGATCCTGTTGTATCTACGACGAGTAAACCAGTTAATAATAGCGTCTTTCCAGTACTTAACGCCTCTTCTGTTTCTTATCCCGGCAGTCAAGGAGCTTTAAAAAATACTGAAACTGCAACTGTTTTAAATTCTGCGTCAAACTATGATTCGATAGAGTACAGCAGCCCAAATAGTCAGCTCACTATAGCAAATTCATCTACTTTTGAAGCTTCGAAAAATTGTGATAGGTTGGCTGGTTCTTATAATATTAACACGAATAACTTCACTGTTACAGCGACAAAAAACTCAAATGGCATGGTTAGATCTGCAAGCATAGTAGTAAAAATCGCTCATGACCCATTAACTTTTTCTGTTAACAATCTAGTATCCGTACTTTCTAGTTCTCCTGCTGGAGTTAGTGATAATTTTAATTTAGTTTCTTCCCAACAGATGCTAGAAATTCCATCCTTAGAAACTAATCCATCCCAAACAGTTCCTTCTGATTTAGCTACTACGGCATCAGGCACTAATACTAGTTCCAATAATTATAGAATCACAGTTAATGATGTGGATACAAAAGGAACCTTCGCTTGGGTTGTTAGTGGTCAAAATTTAGCGGGCACAGAAACCAATACTGTTTCTTCTAATCCTAATTATGTTTTAGCAGGTTTTTCCTCGAGGACTGTGGCTTCTAATCCATCTACAGCATTAGGGAGAGGCCTTTTTCCCGTAGGTACTACTATATCAGATCCTAACGATGTTACTTTTGAAAATATTGCAGAAGGAGGTTCTGGGCCAAATGGTGGAACTATTTATAATTATAAATCTTTTGCTGGTGGCACTCAATTAGTAGACACTATGGATTTTGATAATGAATTTGCAGTCTGCGATTCTGTTGGGGCTGTCTCTACTACTGGAGATTATTGTTACAATTTAGACAAAACAATACGAGACGCTAATACATCAACTGCTGTTCCAGCTACAGCAAATATAAAGGAAGATTAAAATGGGAGCTTTTGAAGATTATGTAAACGCTAATTTGGGCATTAGGCGCCCAATGATTACAGACGTTGGCCATCCAAGTGGAAGCTCTAAAGCTGCTGGTATTATCGGGTCAACTTATAGAGATTCTCTTGATAATCAATTGTATGAAAAAACTGGAGAAGAAAACTCCACCGATTGGCTACCCATCGGAGAGTTAGGTCACTCAAGATTTAGCGGAGAAAGTGGTATCTACCTAACGATGACTGGTCATAGCGGCTTTCTTGAAAACGAAGCTACTATTGGAACTGGTGATTTAACGACTTTTATTGTAACTGATAGCGGGAAAGTAGGCGTTAACATCGCTGAACCGTTGTATACTTTTCATGTTAATGGCTCTTCTTGTCTTAGTGGAGCGCATGTAGTACTTAATTATGATAGCCTACCCAAATCAAACCCTAACTCAAAGGGTCGCGTTTGGATCAATAATGGCGCACTAATGATTAGCTCAGGATAGGCTTACGCTTCTTTTAATGTGCGTCCTATACCATGATGACCGTAAGCCATGTCTCTTCTAATAAAAAAAAGCGCAAAGCTATTAGTTAAAAAACTAGCTTTGCTCATTCACAGAAGGGCACCTGCACCTCCGACTTGACTTCATAGTATTACATCTTTAAAAAGCGGCTTATTTAAGTTAGTATACATTAACTTTATTTTCGTGTAATCTATAATGAAGAGTCCTGTACATTGGTTCAAGTCGAAATTAGACAATCTTCATGGTTACCTAGATAGAGAATTAAACTATTTAGACTCTCAATTATATTACACTGAACAAAAAAAAATCACAAATTTAAACATGGAATACTCTGCATATAAATTCGATAGTGAAATTATGAGCTTAAGTTCTATGCCCGAGCAAGCGTTAGAAGAGATTATAAGAATAAGTAAAAAAATAACAGATCATACTTGGGGCGTAATACTTGAGTCAGAAAAAGTACAAAATATTAACGTCTATATTGCCCAAATGAATAAGGTACAATTAAATGCCAGACAGGCTAACTTTTTAGTTGTTACTGATTCTGAAGATATATTATTAAAATTGCACAATACTTTTAACTGGATGAATAAGGTATTTTATATTTGCCCCAATACATATAATGGAAATATAGATGAAAAATATAGACCTAGTATTAATTTTCATTGCTTAAAACATTTAGACAAGCATATATCAACTCCGGGATCTACATATATGAATATGTTAAAAGCTATAGGGGGCAAACAAGTTACCGTCCCTAATCCAAATAGAGTTTTTTGTTTTAACGCTAAAAGATTAGTTCCTGAATCATGAAGAGAATATCTTATATATGCGTTTCTCGCAACGATAATTATAACGGAGATTCTGTTGGTCGTTGTGTCAATACCGTTAATCATGCTTGCGAAATTATTGCAAAGAATAATGTTGAAGATCAATCTGAAGTTATTTTAGTTGATTGGTGCTCCAAAAAAGAGCTCCTAAAAGACGCTATCAAGAACAGGCTTGCTCCCCAAACAAAAGGAGTATTAAAGATTGTCACCGTGCCTCCTGAGATAGCCAATAAGCATCAAGGAGATTCTCCTTTTTCTGAAGTTCATGCGATGAACGTTGGCTTTAGGAAGATGAGCGGAAAACATTTTGCCAGAATCGATCAAGACACTTTGGTCGGACAAAGATTTATGGATTGGTTTTACCATGAGTTTGAGGTTAAGGATTATGGTTGGCCTTGGCCTAGGGCATCTTTTTGTAGTAGAAGAAATTTAAATGAATCCCAATCACACCATTCTGTCTTCAGAGACCATGTTTACGACCAAGAGCTTTCTAAAAAAGTCGAGATATGCCATGAACACAATCATTATAGCAGGTTAATGCCAAACAAAAAGATTTTTCCTTTTTATGGCGGGGCTGTTGGAGTAATGATGGTAGAGAGAGAATGCTATCTTGAGCATAACGGATTTAACGAGCAACTCGTTTACATGAATAGCATGGACACCGAGTTTCTTAATCGCATTGCAGCAAAAGAAGAGATCTACAATTTATGCTTAGCCGTAGACGCTGATTTTTATCATCAGTTTCACGGAAGAGATGATGGAGCCTCTAACGATACTACTCAGCCACACGCCCAAGAAGAGGGAGAAAGAAAAACTAATTCTCTTGACGTAAGGAACAAACTCTTAGATAATCCAAACCCAGATAATTGGGGCTTACTTGATGAAGATCTAGAAATAACCGAATTATGAGTAATGTTATATATGTTATTAATGATTTGCCCAAGGACACCAACTTCGCAAATCCGGGCTACAAAGATTTAGCTTGGGTTCCACATTGCCTAGGATCGCTAGAAAAGTATGCTGACAAAATTGGGGTTGATTTAAAAATTATATCAATGAACGACTTTCCTGCTTATCAGGAAATACATGAGTATAACTTTTCCCACTATCAAAAGAGCACGTTTGTAAAAATCTTGTTTCTTCATGAATTCATGAAGTCTGATTACGATAAGTTTGCGCTACTCGATCTTGATATGGTTGTAAGCAAAACTGCTCCTAATATTTTTGAAGCTCACGAGGATGAGGACTTCATGATGCAGTATGGCTTTAACGAAGCTGTTGTAAAGAAAAACGAAATTTTCCTAAAGGATTACTTAAAAGCTATACCTAAAGATGAAGATGTGTACTGGTTTAACGAAAAGACTCAGCGAAACATCCCTAAATATAATCTTAATTTAGGTTGCTATATCATGAGCAGGAAAGTTGTTTCTGATATGGTGAAAGTTTTACCAGATCAACATACGATAGTAGATTTTTTAAAAGAGCATGAGCTAATTGACAATCCAGTACTAGAAATTCTTGGAGAGCGCAAAGATTTTATAGATCAAGACATGTATGGATACGCTTATGCAAAAACCAATGTAACTGATTATCACAAACCCCTTCAGTGGATATGGAATGCAAATTATCAAGGTTGCTTTCAAAAGGGGGATCAGAATAAAGAGTTTTATTTGTGCCATTTATGCGGAGAAGATGGAAAGCAGTTCCTCTTGGACAATCTTGATAATCCTGAAGTTATGGATAAAATATATGTATAGTCGCGACCATAAGTTTATATATGTTCACATCCCTAAATCCGCAGGAACATTCATAAAGCATTTTTTATTGTCAAATATAGAAGAAAGTTATGAAGAAAACCAAAACCAACAAGATTACGATGATAAATATAGGACTACTTGCGAACGGGCTTTAAGTGCTGTCGTGCCAGAAGTTCCTGATTATAAAGATTATTTTAAGTTTACGATAGTTCGCAATCCTTTTGATAGGGTTGTCTCTATGTTTTCTTATTTGGGTGGCTGGAAGTTTGATTATTTTATTGAGAATAATATTGATTCCCCAATGATGCCATACATTAAAGAGTTCAGGAAATATTATCTCGCAAATGATTTTGACGGCTTTATCGATTATGCCTATAAAGAAGGTAATATTAAAAAGTTTCATGCAGGCTATTATGAAAACAACCTTGACCGAGTATCGCTTTATGGAAAAGTAGCGATAGATAAGTTCTATAAAATGGAAGATGTCAAATCTTGCACGTCAGATCTTTCTGAAAAATTTAGCTTTAGAAACAAATCAGGATTCAATGATTGGCGACAAAATAGCAGCTCCGAATATAAGAAGAAAAAAAGTTATAAAGATTATTATTCAGAATACTCTAAAGATTTTATAGAGAATCATTTTTCTGCTGATCTTAATTATTTTGGTTATGGATTCTAAATTTGTTATATTTGGTCAAGAAAGGGCGGGCACGACTAGTCTTATATCTGCCCTTAATAAAAACGACAGGATCGTTCACGAGCCTCTGTCGAGCCTTACAGGTGACTTAGACCACAACCCTCGTTATGCAGATATAATCGCAAAGCATAATATGGATCCAGCTCTTCTTCCAAAATCAAAAAACATTCCTTATTTTAATAGATTTAACAATATATCTGAGGATAAAGATAAGCTTTTTTCTTTTTTGGATTCTCTTTTTGAAACATTCAACGGGGTTAAGCATGTATGGTGTACCGTCTCGGAGCTAGGTAATGAAAATTTTTTATACTACTGCGGAACACATGGTATAAAAATTATATATCAGTATAGAGAAAGCGCTTTTTACCCCGCTATCTCTTGGCAGCTCGCCAACCAAGTTCAAGTTTGGCAGCTAGGAGAGAACAAGGAGCATAAATCAAAAGTTGACTCTTTTGAATATCAAGACCTTGAAGAGCCCCCGATTCAACGCCGGGTGAGATGGTATAAAAAATACCTACCTTATTACCACAACCTTCTACCCAAAGATAGCTTCGTTTCTAAATATGAAGATCTTTACGGGCCGGAAACCCACGAAGAGAGGCTTACTCAATTCAATAAGATCGTGGATTACCTAGGAATTGAGGTTGACCCTAATAATGTGTCTAATTTTTTAGGTACGGACAGAAGGGTTTTTGGCAATAAAGCTTACGACAAGATATCAAATTACGAAGAGATGTTCAGTAAGTACGGAGAAGAGAAGGTTGACCTGTGAATAACTATTATTACTTTACTCGTGATACTGGATGGGGTGATACTCTCTGGCACTTGACTCACGCTCTTTTGTATTGCGAAGAAAATAAAAAAGATATGCTTATTGATTTTCGTGGAGCATGGATGAGCAAGGGAGATAAAAACTTATTTAATGAATATTTCTCAAGTATCGATACTGATATAAATATCATTACCGACGAAACAGAAATTGATGCTAACATAAAAACAGCAGAAAAACATACCGCTAAAGCACTTAAGATTAGAGATGCCTCAAAATCTAACGAAGACTTGAAAGAGTTTTACAGAAACTTCAAGAGGATTACCCCCAGTGAATCTATCTCTGTACCTATGGAGGCTTTTGCTTATTCTCATTTTTCCGGAAATTATATCGTAGGCATTCATGCTCGATGCTCAAACGGAGAAGTGCTCCCCCCAAAAAAGGGCAACTCAAATAGATTCCACGGAGAGAGGAGTCCAATTGAAACTATCTTTGATATTTTTAAAGAGCGAGTTGATAATATTCTTTTTGATTCTCCACGCGCTTTTCTCAAAGCTTGTGACGACTATAAGTTTTTTATTGCTTCTGACTCTCTCCAATTTGTGGAGTTATTTCAAAACACGTATCCTCAGTCTATAGTTGCCGACAGGTATTTTGCTCCACCGGGTTGTGGTACTGGTCACGAAAAAGGCGAAAAGTCCACCCCAGATATTATTAAAAAAGAAGAGGGTTATGGTAGGACTAAGATCGCCAAAGAAGCCTTAATTGACTTCTATCTCTTACAGGAGACCAACTTTCTATTCAAAAACTTTAGCAGGTTTAATGAATTTTGCTTATACAAGGGTATACCAAATTTTCATATTAATTTCCAAGAGAAATGCTATTAAAGATGGTTAGTCATAAGCATAAGTTTATTTTTGTTCATATACCTAAAACCGCAGGCACATCTATAGAGCGATTTTTTGGGCATAATGCTTTTCATAAAAAATTCAGAACTGGCATTCCCAATAAAGAAATCATGATCGGTCTTGATTCCGAATCTGGTAAATATTTTCAACATTTAACTCTTTCTGAAATTCGTAATTTATTAGGGGATAATACTGCTTCTTATTTCTCTTTCGGGTTCGTTAGGAATCCTTGGTCAAAGATAGTATCTTCCTATTCTTTTTATAAAGATCGTGGGTTTGATTGTTTTAAAGATTTTTTATTATCTTCAAAAATTCCAGATCAAAGCCATTTGATTCCTCAATATGATTTTTTATTTGACGGAGGTCAACAGTTAGTTGACTTTATTGGCAGGTTCGAGAATCTAGATAGTGATTTTGAACTTGTTTGTAAAAAAATTGGCATCCCTTATGAAAAGCTTCCTTGTAATAATAAAACCGATCATAAACACTATACTGAATATTATGATGACGAAACCCGTGAAATTGTTTCGGAAAAATACGCGAAGGATATTGAGTATTTTGGGTATGAATTTGGAAGGTAACAAATGATAAGCCATAAAAAAAAATTTATTTTTACTGCGGTTCCGAAAACAGGAACTTCTTCCATAGAGCGCTCGCTTCAAAAATATTCTTTGCGCCATCCAGCTACAGAGAAACATTTTACATTTCTTGAATATCAAAAAAAATACAAAAACACAAAAGATTATTTCTCTTTTGCTTTTGTACGAAATCCTTTTGACAGGTTAGTTTCTCAATTTCATTTTACCGGATGCGGTTGGTTTAAATTTTGGGCTAAACAGTTTCCGCATTTTTCGGATTTTGATTGTACTTTTGCAAATTTTGTTCGCCATATAGTAGCTAATGATCTTTCTTTTTCTTGCCATAGATATCAATCTAAGCTATGGAATAGAAATCGAAATAATGGAGGTGGCCCAGATTCTGATTTCTCCATGCATAACTATGTGAGAGATATAAATTTCATCGGAAAATTCGAAAACCTTCAAGAAGATTTTAATATCGCATGTGAAAAAATTGGAATTCCGCAACAACAACTTCCACACAAAAACGAAACTAATCATAAACATTACACCGAATACTATGATGACGAAACTAGGCAAATCGTTGCGGAAAAATACGCAAAAGACATCGAGTTTTTCGGTTATAAATTTGAACTATAATACATGAAAACAACAAAAAGATTTCCATTAAAAAAAATAAAGAAAAACGCAGTATGCGCTGAAGTAGGGGTCTGGAAAGGAGACTTTTCTCTAGAGATACTAGAGCAGAACCCTTCAGAGTTGCACCTTATTGACCCTTGGGTTCATCAGGAGCATGGATGGGTTAAGTGGGCTAAAGGTCAAAAAGTCATTAACGCCTACGAAACGGTTCAATCAAAATTTAAAACTCATAAAAACGTATTTATTCATAAAAAAAATTCCACGGATATGTTTTTTGAAAAAGGATATTTTGATTGGGTATATATTGATGCGGATCATAGCTATGATTCTGTTGTAGAGGATCTGAAACACTGGTACCCTCAGGTTAAGAAAGGGGGTTTTTTATGTGGAGATGATTACGGGTGGTCACATAAATTAACCGCTGGTCCTAAGCCTGCTGTAGATGAATTTGTAAAAAGTCATAATCTTAAACTCGAAGTTGATGAACTACAGTTTATAATATTTGCGTGAAACATAATAAATATCATGCCAATATCGAATAAATACAATTGCATTTTTGTGCATATCCCAAAGACCGCAGGAACATCTATTGAGTCTGTTTTTGGCATGCATGGAGACAGGCTTAATGTTGGAATTAAGCCGTACTTAAATCAAAAAAGCGATTATGATAATCTTTTTGGGAATAACCTTCAACACTTAACTGCTTTTGAAATCAAATCTAAAATTCAAAACTACTCTGATTTTTATAAATTTTCTTTCGTGAGGAATCCTTGGGATAAATTTGTTTCTGTAACCTTATGGGAGGGTCCAAAAACTAAAGTCAACAAAAACATGTCCAAGGATCAATTTAAGAAAAAAGCTTTAAACAAAATGAAATTCGCGAAGCTTCACTACATGCCTCAGGTTGATTATATTTTCCATTCTGGATCTCTCTTGGTCGATTTTGTTGGTAAATTTGAGAATCTCGAAGAAGATTTTCAAAAAGTTTGCGATAGTTTGAATGTGAATTTTAAACTTGAATACCGCATGAAGGTTGACCATAAGCCTTATCAAGAATACTACAACCAAGAAATGATTGACTTCGTTTCTGATTTTTACTCTAAAGATATTGAGTATTTTGGATATGACTTTTAAAAACAAAAATATATGGATGTGTTGGTTTCAAGGTGAAGGTGATAAAAAAATGCCAAAGTTAAACCGTGAGTGTATTAAAAGGTGGAAGGAACTTAATTCTGACTGTACCGTAAATATTTTATCAGATGAAACGATCTCAGAATATATTCCTGAATTTTTTAATATAGTTAAAAATTCTCCTGAAAGAACACATCAGGCAAGATCTGATTTATTAAGATTATTGCTTTTATCAAAATACGGAGGTACATGGGTCGATGCAACTGTATATCCAACTCAACCACTATCTGAGTTTTACGACAAAATTGTAAATAGAACCGGATTCTTCTCATATAGATTTATGCCAAGATCGATATCAGACAAGGGAGATCGTGAAATTGTTAGTTGGTTTTTGTGCTCGGACAAATCTAATCATTATATTATAGAAAAATGGAAAACTAAGTTTATTAGTAAATTCAAAAATAGTAAACACTGGAAATACTTTACAATACACCAAGTATTAGCAGATTTATATGACGAAGAAGAACAAGTCAAACATACTATTGATAACATGACGCAAATTAGCGAAAAAATCCCACATTCGGCTTTGAAATCTTGGAGCAATAGGCTTCCATCATATCTTTATAAACGTCCTGCTTTATGAAAATCAAAAATTGTGAAGTTAAAATTTTCGGGGTGAAAACAGATGAAGTTTCTAATCTTTATGATTTTGTTACTCCTCACTTAGACGCTCATAATATTTCGTATTATTTTGAGCATATTGATTTAAGCGATGATGGGCCAAGTTATTTCAATACATATAAATATGGTCTATGTCTATATATGCGATGTCTTCGGTATTTAAAATTTTTACAATCACTAAAAGAAGGAGAGGTTGTTCTATTCAGTGATTTAGATGTCATGCCTTTGCAGAACTACGACTGTTTATTAAAGTATCTTGATAATGCAAATATTTGTTTTATGCAAGAAGATCCCGGAAATAATTTAACAGTTAATTGCGGTTTTATTTTGGTTAGGAAATCTGTTGAATCAATTAGCCTTTTCGAGCTATGGAAAGAGAAATGCGAAAGGATTTTCTTAAAAGAAAATTATTTATTTGACCAATCTGTCATGCAAGATATTTTAGATTCTGCTTTTTGCAGCTACATGACTTTTCCCCATTCTGTTGTAAGCAGAAGGCCTGATTTAATTTACGCTGAATCCGTTGCCTATCATGCAATTAATGTAGGTGTAAAAGATAAAAGTGGATTCAGGGTAGATAAAGATAATTCTTATAAAATAAAAGCTATGAAAAAATCTCTAAATAGGTTCTTGTCTATAAAATGAAAATAATAGGTAATCCAGAACGTTTTGACAACAAATCAGAATGCCCCGACACTCCTTGGGGACAGAAGTTTAGAAATACTAGATTGGTTTTCAGAAAACAAAATGGTAAATTAGAATTCCATACATATGGCGCAGATTATAGACCACTGATCTTTATTTCTCAAATCAAACGGGCGGATAAAGATGTTGTTTTTGATGATTTTGATTATGTAAGATTATATACAACGGATAATAACCCCGGACACGACATGGTTGAATGCAGTCCAGAGCGCGTTCTATCGCAATGTTATATTGATAAAGAGGCTGAATGTTATCCGAATACTTTTAAAATGGAGCAGTATCATAAAGATTTAGTTTGCTGCCCCGACTTTAATTTTTCTAATTGGTTAAATTTTAATCACGCTAAAATGTATGATGATCTTTTGAATTTAAAACTTCGAGACGATGCAATGGCTAAAATTTGCTGGAGAGGTGCAGCAAGGATAGAAAGCAGGAAAAATCTTTGTGAATTAACTAAAAAATATCCATTTTATATTGATGCGCATCATGTTGGAGGTCAAAATCAACAACACAGAATGAGTCTTGTTGATACCTTTGAAAACTATAAGTACGTAATAGACACCCAAGCGTTTGGTTTTAGTGGTAGATTAAAGTATTTGTTATTAAGTGGCAGATTGCTATTCTTACAATGTCATTATCATAAATGCTTTTTTGAAAAAAGCCTTGAACCATGGGTTCATTATATTCCAGTAGCATATGACTTTTCTGACATTATTGAAAAAATTAAATGGGCTAAATCTAACGAAGAAGAGTGTAAAAAGATCATATCAAACGCATTATCTTTTGCTCGCTCAACTTTCTCGATATCAAACATTAATCAAATCTGGAAAAATTTATTAAATAATGAAGATTAATATCATAGGGTGTGGACTTTCAGGCGTGACCGCAGCAATTTTACTGAAAGAACAGGGTCATGATATAGAAATATTTGAAACCAGAAATCATATAGCAGGGAATTGTTATGACGAGAAACAAGATGGTGTTACTCTTCACAAGTATGGATCTCATATATTCCACACAAATGATGAAGATGCTTGGGAATTTCTAAATAGGTATACTAAATTCAATGACTATAAACATAAGGTAAGAGCGAATACTAAAGAAGGTTTGCTCTCAATACCTTTTAGCAAAAAAACAGAAAAGCAATTAGGTAGGGACTTGACTCCAGAAGAAATTAAAGAGTTATTATTTGTAGATTATTCAGAAAGGCACTGGGGAATACCTTGGTCAGATTTGCCTAAAAGCATAAGTCGTAGGGTGCCTAACAAGAGAGATGACTATGATGATCGCTATTTTACAGACAAATATCAAGGAATACCTGAAAATGGGTATACTGAAATGTTTAAGTCAATGCTTGATGGCATAAAGGTTAATCTTGGAGTTGATAAAGAATGCTATAAAAATCTGAAGGGAGATATGATGGTTTGGACAGGAACGGTATCTCAATATTTCAATGACTCATTTGGCCACTTGCCCTATAGATCGCTTAGATTTGAGCATACAAAAACCAAAAGAGATGGAACAAAGTTTTCATACGAACTAGGCGCGGTCATAAATGAGTGCAATAAAAAACCCTTCAATAGAACTATGGATAGTGCTGTATACTTAAATGAAAAACCAGAATATACTATACTAACCAAAGATTATCCAGAGGAATATGAAAAAGGCAAAAATGAACCCATTTACCCAAAGCCATTTAATGGGGGAACAGAAATATATGATAAATACAAAAAAGCCGCAAGTGCAGAAAAGAATGTGATATTTCTTGGTAGGCTTGCAACATATAAATATCTAGATATGTGGATGGCAATAAAGCAAGTAATGACTAAATTAAAATAATGAAACCCAAAGTAGCATTTTTAATTCGAGGTCACATTCGAGA
>Ga0315321_10000110_pt1 | contig 50193 bp, 39 predicted proteins | sample M180m21515metaG_FD_203464 | JGI IMG/M metagenome (GOLD analysis project Ga0315321, IMG submission 203464) | Ammonia-oxidizing marine archaeal communities from Monterey Bay, California, United States - M1 80m 21515 | ecosystem: Environmental > Aquatic > Marine > Intertidal zone | place: USA... | reverse complement strand
GGGCTAGCTGAAATGTACGACAGCGGCGAAGGTGTGCTGCAGGATCAGGTGGAAGCCGCAGAGTGGTATCTGAAGGCAGCCAAGCAAGGACATGTGGACGCAGTTGAACGGATTGGTGATATGTACAATAATGGAATCGGCGTGCCACAGGACCAGGTAGAAGCGTACGCTTGGTATGCGGTTGGTTATAAAATCGGTCACAAAGGCTTTCTTCCTAAGTTAAGTGCCACCGAGGCGGCGCTTGGCAAAAAGCGTAACGGTATGTTGGCCGAAGCAAAAAAGCGGGCTGCTGACTACCTCAATCCATACGACCTCAGAAGGCGGTAAAGAACAAGCCTGCCGCGATGCCAACCGGCTGACGCTGCCCCTTCTTTGCTGGCAACTCGTTTCCTATCTCCAGCTCGTTGCGAATCTTGTGCCATCGAGCGAGTGCGGCAGTGGGATCAGCCCACGGTCCGCAGTAGTAAACCTTCTACCTGAACTTCTTTGACCACTGCCCATTAGCATGGGCATTTAACGGGAACCCCTCATAGGGTTTGGCAGGTTTTTGAGTAGACTTTGAAGCAGTCACGTTTCGATCCTCAACATCGAGATGTGGTTAGCCCCGTGCGGTCATTGGCGTGACGGCTCGGGGTGTTTTTTTGACTGCTTCAAAGATACACGTTTTTTGCCGTTCGGGTGTGCCTGCGGGTGTGCCACAAAAAAACAGGAGCTTCCAACGTGATGCCGGAAACCCCTGTTTTTGCAGTGCGGATGAGAGGACTTGAACCTCCACGCCCTTGCGGGCACTAGAACCTGAATCTAGCGCGTCTGCCAATTCCGCCACATCCGCGACTTGAATTACGTCTGGCCTTTCCCTGAGCCGGGAAAATGGCGACGAATCTTGCAATTCGCCTCCAAGACTGAACGAGAGAATAATAGGTCGTTGGATTACTGACAAGGGTCATCTCCATGGCACCACCAATTGAGCTTTGCTGCATTTTTCTGTCCCGTAATTCAGTAGAATAAAAGTACGAAGAAGCTGGCTCGACCCGACGCCGATTCGACTCTGGAAGCCTCCGCTCGTAAAAGAGGACAACACCCATGAAAATTCACTGCCTTGGGACAGCTGGCTACCATCCCAATGATTCACGCCAAACCTCTTGCTACTACCTGCCGGATGATGGAATTGCGTTGGACGCAGGTACCGGTATCTACCGACTCCAAAAATTCCTGAATGGTGATTCTCTGGACATACTGCTTTCACATGCACATTTGGATCACACGGTCGGTTTGACATTTTTGCTGGATATTCTTGCCAAACATCCTCATAGTCAAATTCGGATATGGGGTGAGTCAGACAAACTTGAAGCCATTCGTGAGCATCTATTTCATCCATTGATTTTCCCCGCCAACTTAGAAGCCAGCTGGAACCCTATCGACGACACAAGCGAGTTTTTGATTGGTGAAACGAAAGTATCCTGGCGTCGCCAAGATCACCCGGGTGGATCAGTTGCATACCGTCTTGAATGGCCGAGTGGAAAACGGCTTGTCTACTCGACTGATACCACTGGTGACACGAGTCCGAAATACATTGCCTGGAGTCATGCTGCCGATCTTTTGATGCACGAATGCTACTTTCGCAACGAGGCTTCCGAGTGGGCACAACAAACAGGGCACAGCTGGACCGACCGTGTTGCAGAAATTGCGAGACAGAACACGCCCAAGAAATTACTGCTCACCCACGTCAACCCACTTGATTGTGCCAGTGACCCTGTCGACAGCAATTTGATACGGCAAAAGATCGAGGCTGAAACTCTGATCGCAGAAGATGGCATGACGATTGATTTTTAGAAACCTGCCCAGCGTGAAGGCGTCAACCTGGCGCGGACAGAAGAATCAATCAGGTGTATCAAGATACGGATCTTGGCCTATCTCACGTTGCATTTTCTTTCTCTCTTTTTCGTGATGCAACAAAATCATCCGATCACGAAAATGCTTCTTTTCCACCTTGAGTTGAGCTCTTCGGAACAGGCCAGCATAGCTGTCCACCGCTCCCTCCACCTGTGTACCCTGGTCTTTCATGCGTTCTGCTTTCTTAGGCCCCAGACCGCCTTTGAGAATATCGTCATCCAGTGACAGGAATTGCCGATAGGATCCTCGGTCACCTTGACGACCGCACCGCCCGATCAACTGGCGGTCAATTCGAGCGGCATCGTGCAGTTCTGTGCAGATCACGTGCATACCACCTACTGACTCGATCTGCTGCTCCAACTTAACATCAGTACCACGTCCGGCCATATTGGTAGCTACCGTCACCTTACCGTGCGCTCCGGCGTCGGCGACGATCTCAGCTTCTTGCTCAACATTGTTCGCGTTGAGAACCTGATGCTCGATCCCGATTCCCTCGAGCATCTGTGAAAGGATCACACTTTTGTCGATCGAGCGCGTGCCTACCAGCACAGGACGACCGGTTTCATGGACTTCCTGAATTTCACGGACGATCGCCTCAAACTTTGCTTCCATGGTGCCAAAGACGCGATCAGCAAGCTGCACTCTTTGTGGCGGCTTGTTCGTGGGAACCCTAATCACTGGCGTTCGATAGATTTTTCGCAACTCGCCTGCACTTGACGCCGCCGTTCCTGTCATTCCTGCCAAGTGTGGATAACGTAGAAAAAGATCTTGCACTGTGATCCTTGCAGCCTGTCCCGTGGGCACACTGATTTCCAATTCCTGCTTGGCTTCGATCGCTTGGTGTATTCCATCACGCCATTTCCGCCCTTCTGCCAGGCGGCCAGTAAATTCGTCCACAATGACAATTTCATCGATACCTTTGTCGCCGGGTCGAACCACGTACTGCCGATCAAGCAAAAACTCTTCATGCACTTTGATGCTGCGTTCGGTGTACTCGTACAGATCGACCAACCCCATGGTGCGAACAAGATCACTTTTTGGGAGAGCTCGCACACGCTGCCTGCCTCTTGCAGTCAGCTCGTATTGCTTTGTTTCAGGATCGATCGTGTAGTCGTCTTCTTTGACATAAGATGCACCATGCTCGGCTGCCCACCGATAGGTTTCCACGATCTGATCGCGAACCGTATCTTCGATACTGCCGATGATCAGTGGCGTGCGAGCTTCATCGATCAAGATACTGTCGGCCTCATCGACGAGACAGAAGTGCATCCCCCGCATGACGATTTGATCACCAGTCCCTGAGAATCCACCGCCACCGTCACCCAACATTTCCGTCTCGACACGATTCTGCGCCCTCAGCAATAAGCGATCACGCAGAAAATCGAATCCAAATTCTTTGGCGGTCCCATAAGTAACGTCAGCACCATAGGAATTGCGGCGGCTACCCTGATCATCGGAGGTCTGGATCACACCCACCGTCAAGCCCAGCCGCTCAAACAAGGGACGCATCCATTGTGCGTCACGATGCGCCAAGTAATCATTCACCGTCGCGAGATGCGCCCCCTTTCCCAACAACGAATGAAGATAGAGCGGCAGCGTCGCGGTCAGGGTTTTGCCTTCGCCCGTCTGCATTTCCGCAATGCAACCTTCAAATAACGAGATTCCACCCACAATCTGCACATCGTAGTGACGCATTTTCAACGCGCGCCGGCCCGCCTCACGAACCAGTGCATATCCCTCAGGTAGCAGGCTGCCGAGCCGCTCACCTGCCATGGCACGGTAGCGAAGGGCAAGTGATCGCTTTCGCAAGAGTGTGTCACTCTCGGCCATCAAGGTTGGCTCCAGAGCCGTTATCTCTGCCAGCTGTCTACGCCAACGAAACATTTTGATTCGAAAACCACGCGCAGATACCACAGACAATGCACGCTGCGACTCGCCAAGACTGTCGGGCGAAGCGACCTCTGTGCTGCCTGCCCCAAGGGCAGCCCCAGCATCCGTCAGATCGGAGTTCTGGCCCGGCAATGCGGGCAATTCATCGGGGGCACCGTTAACAACTGCCGATTCCAACTCATCTGGGATGTGGTTTTCTTGCTGGCTCGTTGCTTGGCTTGCATTCCCAGCCAGCGGAGGTGTTCCTTCAGGCGGAGGTGTTCCTTCAGGCGGAGGTGTTCCTTCAGGCGGGACCACTGGCTGCGGCTGAGCATCAGTTGCCCGGTTATCGTCAGTTCCCGCTGGGTTTTCATCCGAACCGGATCCATGTTCTTCGGCTGACATCTAAGTTATTTCAAAATAGTGAAGAACGAGGTGCTGTGTTTCACAATGCGGGACCAAGAATTTCCCGAAAGCAACGCTGTGAAACATTGATTCTAACGAGACTCGCCATTCCTCTGGAGCTTGCTAACGTACCTGCGGCAACAAAATGGGCAAGCTGAGGCAACTATTCCGGCGATTCGCTTGGTTCTATATCTAACGATGAAATAGGACGATTCAGTCGTATAAGTCAATATACGTACCCGGACTGCACGGACCGTCCTATGAAAAGCAAGTTGAGAAGGCTCATTTTTGCCGCCCTTCTACTCTCTGGCACTAGCATGACATTCGCTGAGGATGGTGCAAGCGCCGTTGGCGATTTACCCGGATACGATACAAAATCGAAGCCTATCTCTCAGACGCCCGTATCAGGGCAATCAGCAACTCGAGTTGGCGATTTGAGCTTTTTTGGTGCGGAAAGCCCAAACACAGTGTCAGACTTGGGATCAAATTACGTCAGTGACGAAACCACGAACGTCGTCTCGGATCTCGGCCAAAACGTGGTTGGCGACGTGGTGCCAGATTTCGCTCCGCCACCCCAACGCGGAACGGTTGTCATCGGTTTAGCCCCGAGCATGCTAACCGACATTGACGAGAGTGCCCGTTCAAACTTTGTCGAAGCCGTGCCTTTACCAATCATCGCGCCACCGACGACCGTGGCTTCGGAAGCTCTGATTGACCCTGCCGCGGTCAACGATTCCGCCGACATCACGAAGTCCGCAGTTCCAGCGAAGGCAACCGCCCCAGAGCAGAATCAGAAAACCACATCACCCGATGGCCTCCAGAATGTCACAGTACAACCCTTCCAGGCAATTGGATTCAAATCGAAGTTGAAGAGTACGCCAGCATGTGATTGCGGTGAGACCTGCGATGGTGGCTGTGAGACTTCGTGCGAGCCCTCTCGCGGCTTCCGAATTGGCGGTCTGTTCGACCGCTGCCCAGAAGACAGTTGGCTCAGCACAGAATTTCTTCTGTGGCACACTCAGGACCGTGACTCACCGCCTCTGGTCACCACGTCTGCTCCGCCCACCTTCCCTACGCTGCCCGACGCCCAAGTGGTGTTTGGAGACAAACTAAAGGGCGAATTCTCAGGTGGTTTCCGTTTGGATGCAGGTAAATACCTGACGGATAACTTCGGAATAGGCGGACGATTCTGGATCCTTGCGAACAATAACGATTCCTTCTACGCCAAAGCCTTTCCCACCGAAATATCCATGGGGCGTCCCTTCTTCAATTCCCAAGCAGGTATTGAGGACGCACTGTTGATCAGTGGCATCAATGGAACAATTGTGGGCGGTGGAACGTTTGAAGGGGATGTTGCCGCCGACAGCTCCGTCAACATGTGGGCTGCGGAGGTTTACACGCGACTGCGACTCAACTGTAACAGCAAATGCAAAATTGAATTCCTTTCCGGATACTCACACTTGAATCTGGAGGACAATTTGACAATCAGCAGTGTCACATTCAATACCTCAACAGCAGACGCGTACGAATTCCACGACAACTTTGACACCCACAACCGATTCGATGGTGGTCAGCTTGGCTTCGAAACATCCCTGACAGAAGGTCGCTGGACATTCCGTTCGATGACCAAGGTGCATCTGGGGAACATGAACCAACAAGTATCAATCGTCGGCCGACATGAGTCGCCCACGGATGCAGGCAGCGGTGGGTTGCTGGCTTTAGGCAACCAAGGAACATACGAGCGAGACAAATTTGCCTTCATCCCGGAGGCAAACCTAAAGCTCGAGTACTGCGTGCGAAAGAACATGTCACTGAGCATTGGCTACAGCTTCCTGTACTTCGACAATGTTGCTCTTGCAGGTGCTCAAATTGATCGCATCATCAATCCTGTTGGCCCGGTACCAATCGGAACAACAGGGCCACCTTGGCCGGCAAACCCAGCGTTCAACTTCAAGGATTCCGGAATGTGGGTACAGGGCCTCGACCTTGGCCTCAGTTACAATTTCTAAATTGAAGTCGCAACTTGCCTGTGTTCGCGTTATCTAAACGCCGACTTGGGCCAGTCTCCACGACGCGTGCCGGAAGTGATTCCGAGGTGTCTCGCGAGCAAATCACAACAAACAGCGTGAAGACAAGAGTCTTCACGCTGTTTTTGCATATCCAATTCGCAACGACATTTCTCCGAGCCCAGCGAGCAAGTCATGCCCCAAGCTCACATCGCCCTCGGCTTGTGGCCGATTGCCGGCATCACCACCATCGGAGTTTCTGAAGCCGACGCGGCCCAGACGGTAATCGCCGCAATCGAGTCAGGCATCAGCACCTTCGACACTGCGTTCAGTTATGGCTACGAGGGTGAAAGTGATCGCATCTTGGGCAGTCACATCAAGGGTTGGCGAGAACGCTTCACTGTCATTGGCAAAGTAGGTCAACGCTGGAACAGTCGTCAGGAACGCATCATCGATGGTTCCAGAAAGTCGCTTGTTGCGGACGCTGAGCAATCGTTACGACGCATGGAGCTTGACTACTTTGACCTATTGATGCTGCATAGCCCCGACCCCAACATCACACTGGAAAAGTCGGCCGAAGTGATCGCCGACTTACAACAGCGTGGGCTTTGCAGGCAAGCGGGTGTCTGCAATGTAAACACGGAACAACTGCGAAGATTTCAAACAGTCCTGAGATGTGATGCTATCCAGTGTCCTTTGAATCTGCTGCAGCGTGAGTCTCTCACAGCCCTGGTCCCACACTGCAAACAGAGCGATGTGCGGGTCCATACGTTTTGGACACTGATGAAGGGGTTGCTTGCGGGCAAGATCAAACGCAACCACCAATTTGCCAACGGTGACAGTCGTCCAAGCTACCCGATTTTCCAAGGCGAGGCCCGCGAAAGAGCGCACCGAATCGTGGACGGCATGAACCGACTGGGCCAAGAAGCAAATCTGACCCCCGCCCAAATGGCAATTGGCTGGGTACTCTCCCAACCCGGGATCAGCATGGCATTGGTTGGAGGTCACACTCCAGCCCAGATCCGCGAAACCGCGATGGCACGTCCACTTCCGCCGCCTTTGTGTGCCGCGATTGACCAACTCGTAACCGACTCGCAAATCGCGTCATGAGCATGACATGCGGACAAAGCAATCCACCCCTGCAAGCTATCGCTATCACAGTCCCTTCGCAAACAACAGAGTTGCTGCTTCGGATACGGCAGCCTTACTTTTGCGGTTGCCCATTTTCTTGACCAACTTTTTCATTTGCTTTGCATCCACAGGGCCATCGGCACCGGACAGCATGGTTTCCAATTTAGTTGCGAGATCCTTCTGTTTAGCGGCAGCAAACACTGGTTGCAAAAAGTTGAGCGTGGCAGCAACATCGTTTGCATTGGTGTCATTGCTTGCCAACAACGATTGCACACCAAACAGAAAAGCTTTGTCAGCATCGCCTTTGACCAACCAATAAGACGAGATCCGACCCAGGAGCCAGCTTTTTCGCACACACGATCTCAAACCCGACTTTAGCAGCGTCAGGTTCGCTGAACCCGCCTGACCAGCTCCACCCGGGCAAGCGGCATTTAAATAAGCAACGTCGAAATCGGGGAACTGGGCAACCATATCTTCACCACCCAAACCGTCCAGAATCTCCGCCTGCCGCGTCTCGGATCCATCAGGTTCAATCTCAAAAGCCGAAACACCTGCTTCTTCTATCTCGGCTTCGCCTTCGACTGGCCCACCTAATTCGCTCTCCCCCTGATCCTCCCCAGCACGCATTGGATCAGCTTCAGCAGCAGCAAACTCAGCTCGCAGTTTGCGTTTGTCCAATGCTGCTGCAACAGGAATAGCAATGATTGACAAGCAGATGAACGCGACCCAAACAAAAAACAAAATCATGGCGGTTAGAGGGGTTCAAGACAGAAGATAAAGACCAAAATTGAAACAGCTAAAACAATAGTCCAACAGTGCTGTAGAAGCAATTTCCCAATTCTAGCAGTTTTCATACATGGCTTGCGCGTTCTCAATTAACGCGGATTTTACGCCATTACAGTCCTCGACCATCCTAGCTCGCCAATTTCCCTGAGCAGACCAGGCAGGATGGCCGACATGCATAGGTAGATAGTCTGCACAGAAACAGAAGAGACATAGGCTGCACAGAAACATAGCAGGCTCGTCACTGAGCCCCTCCAGCCAAAGTGCCAGGAGCACTCCCGATCACGCTGATAGCCAAGCACGCCAACAGCGGAAAACCAACGCTGGTCTTCAAGAATCGTCGATGCCGAGTGTTAACCGCATTTCCGCAGGCAGGGTCTGATCAATCAGCCTCACTGCTTTAGGATTATTCACTCTCAATTCCCCGTACATGGTTTGAAATTCGCGGCGAGCGTCTGCAAACTCTTCCGCCCGATTCAGCTTTTCCAGCAATTGGCAGAGTTGAGCCAATGCTAAAGCTTGATAAACCTGATCCACACTGGCTTCCTGCAGCAGTGAATCGAGCAGGACTTTCGCTTCTCGTAGTCGACCGTCACCAATGAATAGACGAGACAATTGCAGACTAGCTTTGGCATGATACGCCGCGTTCGTGGCATTATCGTTGATTGGAAAAAACTCCATGACAGAACGCCAAGCGGCTTCATCATTTCGGTACATCGCCATGATGTATTGTTGGTCAACGGCGTCAGCCTGAGTCACGACATCAGGACTCAGCAGATCATTCACGCTTTTTCGTGGTCTTTCACTGGCTAACCACCAAACAAGACCGCCGAAAAGGAACGGCAGTACAACGCCTGCAGCAAGTACGATATTTCGCTTTTCGAGACGCTTGCGGCTACGATCAGTCGCACGCTGCAATCGAATGGTAGCCGCGGCAGTCCCGACCCCCAATCCTCCCAAACTTGAAATGGCAGCTTCATTGCGAATAGCATCAAGCAACTCACTCGGTGATTGAAATCGGTCCTGCGGTAGTTTGTTCATCAGACGAGCGATGACTGCGATCAGCCATTCTGGCAGATCTGGATCACCTTCCGCATCGTAGCGTGCGCGGTTCCGATCTAAAGGCACGGGTGTTTCGTGCAGATGCATCAAAGCCAGGGCCAACGAATCGTCCGCCTCAAATGGTGGTCGTCCCGCCAGTAAGTGATACGCAGTCACACCTAGCGAATAGAGATCGCTTCGCGTATCGACCGTCTTACCTTGGACTTGCTCAGGGCTCATGTAGCGTGGTGTACCAAGCGTGAGCCCCACCTGAGTCAAGTTTGACTGAGTTGCATCGACATCAGTGCCAATTCGTGCTAATCCGAAATCAGCAACTTTGATAATCCCCCTCACATTCCGCATCACATTTTCAGGCTTGATGTCACGATGAGTGATCCCAGCTTCGGCAGCCACTTCGAGAGCCGAAGCAACACCCACAAGCACCTCAAGCGCCTCTTCCGTTCCAATCACACCGTGGCGATCGAGCGATTGCCTGAGATTCTCGCCATCGATCAGTTCCTGTGCGATGTAGTGAACCGAATCAACATTCCCGACCTCGTAAACCTGCACGATGTTGGGATGATTTAACTTTGCTGCAGCACGGGCCTCACGACGAAATCGGTGAATGTAGTCATTGTCACGAGCAAAATCGGCACGAAGAACCTTCAAGGCGACCTCACGCCCGAGCGACAATTGCCGCGCCGCATAGACGTCTGCCATTCCGCCGCGGCCCAGTTTTCGCAGCAATTGATAATCGCCAAGCCTGCTTCCTACCAGACTCGGCGAAGCGGCTTCCCGTGCCTTACTGGCCGACATCAACTCCTCGTCTTGATTTCCTGAATCAAGGCTTGATCCTGCATCAGTTGATGCACTCTCTTCAGCCTCGGTCCCGTCACCCTCTGGCGGCTCGAATTCATCCATGTTCATAAGTTGACGTCCCCTTTTCCTTGCAATGCTTCGGCAGCTCAAGCGGAACGATTGTCCGATTCAACTTGCCGGACTGGAACCCTTCCATGTCGAGCGTGACATAGCTGAACCCAAACTGCCGAAATTGACCTGTCAGGTCGCAGTCGGTCTGCAGCTTCATAGTGAATTCTAACAGGTTCCGCGGCACCTCGATGCGAGCGAGCTCATCTTGGTGCAACCTCACTCGACACTCTGTAACCCCGCGACTCTTGAGCCAAGTCTCTGCCTGCTCGATTTTCTTTAGCCTTTGGCTGGTCACCTCCACACCATACGCAATCCTGCTAGCGAGGCAGGGTGAAGCTGGCAGATCATGATTTGACAAGCCAAAGTGCCGCGCTAGATCACGCACTTTCGACTTACCGAATCCCATTTCAGCCAATGGAGCCACCACTTGGCGTCGCTGTCCTGCCGTGATTCCCGGTCGGTGATCACCCAAATCATCATGATTAGTTCCCGAGACAACTGTCACTTCTTCGCCATCACGATCAACGACACTACGGATGACCTCGGAGATGGCTGCGTAAAGAGTGTCTTTGCAATAAAAGCAGCGATTTGAATCATTGCGTTGGTAGTCAAGACGTTCGAGTTCCCCCGTTTGCACAACCTGATGGGGAACGCCAATTTCAGCTGCCACTGCACAAGCAGTCTCGATCTGCCATGACGGCACGCTTGCCGACTGTGCCGTAATCGCGCAGACAAAATCCAATCGCGCCCGCTGGCAGGCCGCCGCAACCACGCTGCTGTCGACCCCTCCCGAAAAAGCCACCACGACGCGTCGGTAGCCATGCAATAGCGAAGTCAGACGTTCAGCGTCTTGCTCAAGCGATTGATTCACGAACGCACATCGTATCGGCCGGAGAGGATGAATTCAGGGTGTTTGTACCCTAACGAAGAAGCCAGCATCCAGACTCCGATCTCCTTCGTCTCTTAATTGTGACCTGCCTGACTCAATAATCAAACGGGACGAACGCTGAAACGGTTTCAGAAACGCAGTTTGCCGTAAAAACTCAAGCACTTCACGGTGCCCAACTTCGGGTGAATGTCCTGTCACAAGCAGCCGGAAGGAACTTTGATCGAGCAACTGAAGGCAATCATTGAGCAGCGGCCATAAATCGCGTTCCAGCCGCCATGCCTTTCCTTTTGGCGAATGTCCGTAGGCGGGAGGATCCAAGATGACGGTCTGGTACTTCCGCTGCCGCCGGATTTCCCTTGCCGCAAACTTGGCTGCATCATCGACCAGAAAACGGATAGGAGCATCACCGAGGTTATTTTGCTCCGCAGCCTGTCGCGCCGCTTGAACATTTGGCTTGGCCGCGTCGACGTGAGCCACTGAGTAGCCAGCACGAGCCAGTGCAACCGTACTTGCCCCGGTGTAACCAAACAGATTCAGCGCTGCCCGCTCCTCTGCCTGCTCCACACGGGAATCATGGTCTGGGGATCCCAGCCAACACCAATTTTCATGCTGCTCGGGAAAGAGACCGATGTGCCCGTAGGGCGTCGGCCGGACCGGCATTTCAAAGCCTCCGCACTCGATCAAGAGTCCAGCAGGCCACGGCAGACGATGCTCCCACAGGCGTTTATCACTGTCATAAGCCGCACTGGCATGCTTCCACCGCGAGGGATCACGTGCCACTGTCCCCACCGCGGCAGGCGATGGGCGATCAATCACGTACCCAGCCAATGACTCCAACTTGCGTCCCGCGCCAAAGTCGATCAACCGGTAACAAGAATCATCCAAATCCATCCACCGTCACTTCAAATTTTTCTTATTTTCCACGTCCGCAGCATTGGCGATCTCAGTCCCATTCTCGACTTCAGCCACATTTACCTTCGCTTCGCCATCCTTTGCCTGTTCCGTTTCCGCTTGAGCCACACTGTCCCCTGCTTTTTCATTATCTGCAACTTTGGTGGTTGCCTCAGCGGCCTTCATGGGCGTTTCTTTCCCTTCGGAGGGTGAAGCACTTGAATCATTGGCTTCGGACTCGCCAGCTTCTGAATCGTTCGCTGCAATCTGCACATCGGTAGCATAACGCTCCAACAGCTTAGCGATCTCCTGCGGACTGATTCCGATCATGTCTTCGCTCATGCCACCGTCTTCGAAAACAGGATCCCCGCCTTGAAAACGCATCTGCGCGGTGTAATCGACGGGAGGACGATCAAAATACTTTTCATCTGACCCCGTGGCACTCTTCTGCCCAAACCTGAGACCACTCCCCGCCAACTTTGTTTGCCCACGAGCTGTTCCGCCTTGAAATGGCCCAATTCCCATCACCCACGTATCAGTCGCGGTGGCAACTGAACTATCAACACCCGACTGCCAGATGGGTACTCTCGTCTCGCGGTCATAGGCAAACGCGGCAACTTTGACAGCTGCCTCGCGTGACTCACGACGAGCAAACGCTAACTCGCCAGTTCTTGGGATCGCGGGAGCGCCGGGAATCAAAGCCGCTGCACTTGCCAACACATTGGTTTCGGGCACACCAAAAGTTACGCGATGATCATCCTGCCCTAACGTGCCGATGCGAGCCTCGATCACGACATCTGCTTCGGTATTGGCATCCTGGATCAAACATCCAGCCGCCACAATTTGCTGACGCAAAGCACTGGTCACATACTCCGCATTCACGAAGCCTTCGCCCTTCACGTGCCTCAGGTAACTGGTGTCCAAATAAACCTTGCTTCCGCTGAGGGGGCGAAAATCAATCTGTCCAATGCTTCGATCAACAGCATCACTCATCACCAACTGTTCAGTCGCCGTATACGAACGGGTTGTTCCACAACCGATCGCCAGCACCATGAGCGCAGGAAGAAACAGAAGCAGATAGCCTCGGTTGAGAATGGGACAAAGGTGCATGAACTCGGAATCCGGCTCACAAAATGCGGTGGGACAAAGTCGGCTGAACCAACAGATACCCGTCGCGTACCATTTCACAAGCACACAACGCAACCCCGACTGAACTTGGCGAGCGTCTCAGGCGAGCGAGATGGCCCCGGCTAAAACGAGATGCCCCAGCAGCACCTCGATGCCCTGAGCACCTCAACATTCGGCAAGCCATCGTTCACAATCACACCTTTGCTGGTTTGCAAGCAAACCAGCAAGGCAGCGTAGAACTAAGGATATCCCGCCACGAAGACTTAGACGATGACCTCCCACGCGGGAAGGCGGCGTCCACGAGACAGAGACCAGCCAAACTCGGCCGCTAGTTCATACTCAATTGGTTATCGACGACGCTGTTGGCGACAATGTTATTCACAGCAATGCCAGTGTCAGCAACACTGTTTTCTGGCACTTGGCTTTCCGCGTTGGTCATATCGTCAGAAACCGCCTGCTCTGCAGCCGTCTCGCTTTTTGCAGCGCGTCGACGTCGGCGTTTTGGCGTCTTATTGATCCACTCTTTGGTGAGCGTCTCGAAGACTTCTGGTGATTCGTAACGGACGATGCTCTTGCCTTCAGGAATCGGCCCAATGAGCCCACGAAAAACGGGCATGCCGCGAATCGCGAGATCGGTGCTACAGTCATCGGTACCAACTTGCAGATGCATCTCAAGAATCGCGTCGCAGTTGGGATAATCTCGGATCAACAAAGAACCGTCACTGCCACGTGTGACAATGCGAAAGGTGTCTTTTATAGCCATAAGTGCCTCGGGAGGAGTCAGCATGGATGGGTTTGGAGGATCCGACTTGAGCCGTGGCAGAGCAACTCTGGCACGAGAGTACCGAGCGGAGACGTATTTTCCACACAGCGGTCACCGAGGGAGGGGCAACAACTGTGGAGTAATTCAGGACTGAATCACGTCAACGCTCGGACTCTCGCAACCATCCCCAATTTGGGAGAAGTGAATGGTTGAGAGTCAATAGCATCAGGTTCTTGGTCGGATAACCAACACATCGTCGCCGCCTACTGTTCCATACGAATAAACTTTCCTAGCGCCATACACGGTGATTGACAGTCGAAATAGCTACATTGGGAATTTCCTATCGTGGCCGGACACGACCGACACTACAGGCTCATGACGCACAAACATGCGTGGACCAACTACTTCGGATAACCCGAACGGTTCTGAACCACGCCACACGAAATATCGCTTCAAGCTGCCGGTAAACGGCCTGCATGCAAGGCTCTGCATGAGCCTGATGAATCGCAGCAGCAAACCATCCGTAATTTTCACTGACTCCGCGCAACCTCAAAAGTCATTCTTACTGAAGGCCCAAAGCTGGCCCCCCAAATACCATCCTTGAGACGGAATTTCTTGAGACGGAATTCCTTGAGACCCAAGCTCGAATCACCATGGTGCCAAGGGGAATCGCTTGCCTCGATTTCAAAAGCCTCATTCGAGCGTGAAACTCAACATTTCCGGCCAGCATGAACGCGTCCGCAACGATGATCGCAGCGTAGTCTTACACCTTTGACTGAGCCGGTTTCGCTTGTTCTCGCAACAAACAACCCGCGTTTTGGCGTGTTTTCTTCTCCTGAGCAGCCCTCTACGTCAAGGTTTTTTCGAATTTCCGTCGAGGAAGGTGAAGATGTAACGGTTGTCAGGCCGATACCGGTTGTGACGAGGAGTAGCCAGACATGCTTCTCCCGCTAAAGCGAACCTCCCAGAACTCGCCTGGACTCGAAGGCAACCCAGATGAACTGCAAAGTAATCAATCAACGTGCCGTCAAAAGCATTTTCCTGACACTCGCGGTCGGAATGTGCCTTGTAGCTACAACAGGTTGCCAGGTGTCACTCAACGGCCAGACACTTCCAAGCCCGTACTACTTGCAGGATGACATACAGTACTTCCCTGCAGGGCCAGAGTTCAAACTGTCTCGCGAGGCCGCTGCCTTGCAAGCCGCTCGTGCGGAAGAGAAACTCAACCGCAAGTAATTGCGACGAGTTTGTCCTACAGCTACAACCTCATGGCTAGCGTCAGAGATGCCCCGTTGGGCATCGGTGACCGCTGGGTATCGACGGCAGGTTAATCAACCAGAGTGAAGGACGATTCTGTTTTCATCGCATCAGGAAGGCAAGTCGGATACACAGGTCCCGCCGCAACCACGCCCGCGAAAAACGGGCGATCAGTCGCGTTCGAACACTCGAGTGGCATGCGTGCGTGACTAAGACCATGGTTTCTCGATGAGCAGGGGGCATTCGCAACGATACGATGCAGGGCTCACGGCAATCGATGCAGGGCTCACGGCAATCGATGCAGGGCTCACGCCGACTGACTGCGAGCCCTTTTTCTTGCCTCTTCCGCGACAACCTTCAAACAAGACTGTTCTATTCGTCGGCTGTCCTCATGAATGCTGTGGCAACCGGATCGTAATCACAGAGTTCTTCTTGATTGAAGTAGAGTTCCAATTCTCTAGCAGCAGATTCCTCACTGTCGCTTGCATGCACAAGGTTCATCTGCCGACTACTGCTGTAGTCTCCTCGAATCGTACCAGCTGCGGCTTTGAGGCCACTGGTGGCACCCAAAGTGCCTCGCACCACGGAAATTACTTCCAGCCCATCGATCGCCATTGCCAAGACGGGTGCTGAAGTGATGAATTCCTCGAGGCTGGGATAAAATGGTTTTTCAACATGCTCCGCATAGTGCTGCCTCGATAATTCCGGAGTTACCCGAATCATCTTCATGGCAACAATATTAAGGCCTTTGTCCTCGAAACGCTTGATAATGGTGCCCATCAGACGACGTTGCACGCAATCAGGTTTCAGCAATACCAGTGTCCGTTGCATCGCAATTCAACTCCGTTTTCCCGCAAAAGTCCTGCGGGTCGTGTTTCAATGAGGCCGTATTTGTTCATTGTGCATCGCATGAACGCTGCTGCCGGCTTTCTCAGCGGGTTCATTCTGTGACTGAGCACTGTGTTACCCAGCTTCGCGCCGATATCTTGCCAACGAGTTGCCTCATTGCCAATGGCAACTGCGGAAGATCCGGCGATCAAAACCAGAATTCTCCAAGCAGAGAACCCAAACAGGGGATCAGAGAGTTCAGAGGACACTGAGCACCGGAAATCAACCGGCACGCGATAATCGGCATGCAGAGTAGCCTTGAAGTGTGTCTGAATCATGCATCTGACACTCAACGGTGCCGGCTCTTCACGCAACCCGGCAAGCAAGACGCTCGCGGCCACGAATCGCCACCTTGGCAGACGATTCTCAGACAATCACCACTGCTCAGACAATCACCGCTGGATTCCTGGCTGTCGAATGACGTTATCCACGGGGTAAGCAGGTCGTTTTGCCGCTTTCATGACGGGTTCCGTTTCCGACTTTTGAGGCGGGAAGAAAGCCCCCCGTTTCAGCATCGGTCCGTCCTCAGACGTCCCGATAATCCACACTCTCTGACTCGCAGCTTCTGCAGGCAGGACTTCGTCAGTCTGACTTGGCTTACTGTAATCTCTCAGTGCTTCGGGCACGCTCATCCCGGCACTTTGGCTAGCTTCCTGAACGCTTGGCGCTGGCTTGCGTTGCAGCCGCCTTAATGCTGGCGTCGGTGCAGTTGCTCCGAGTTCATTAGGTTGAGCACGGGGTGGTGCGATGAGAGTTGGATAAACAAATCCTGTTCCAGCCGTGCTTTCTGGTGGTAGCGAAAGCGACCCACGGGGACGAATTGGCTGCTGAGGCAGTTGCGCTGTATGCGTGGGAACGACTTCAATTGCATCCACGTTTTCGGCAATGCTGTTGTCGGCAAAACTCTTAAACACCGCTTCCACTTCCGGCGACGTTACAGGCTTTGGTGCTCCGCCAGCAAACATGGGCGTCGACGCGGTGATCGCTGGCACGGGGGCTGATCGCATCGCTGAGACATTTTGCTGTTCAACAGGCTCAAGCACGGGCGGAAGCATGCCTTCATTCGAAGGCATTTCAGCGGGAACGACCTCAGGCCCGACATCGCAGCAAGACTCGCATCCGGAATCAAACCGATCATAAAACGTCATTCTTAGCGGCTGATGATTAGATGGTTTGCCTTGCGACTTTGCTTGATCCCGTTTGTACGCCACGAACGATTTCGGTGGTAAGTTCGACTTCAGAGACCACTCACTTGGCTTGCAAGCGTTATATCCATCAGCCCACCCAAAACCGAATGTTCGGGCCGCAGAGTCACACATTTCGCTCAAGCCACGGCCGTAATTAATGGCTGAGGTCTTGGGTGAATTTACTGCAATCGACAAAGCTGAAACCAGCAGGCAAAGGCCGAGTATTCTTCCAAATCGCATTGGCGCACTTACTACTTTCTTCCGTGAACAATGTTTTCGTGAAACAACTGTTGAGCGTCCTGTTCAGCAAGAGAATGAATCCCACTTTAAGCTTCTGCTCCACGCGGATTGATCGGCATTCCTTTATCATTTTGTATCCCGAGATACATCAATGGAAAGCGATAATGCAATTTGCTCGTTGGGTGAATTGGATCTTAACGGTCCTACAGTCAAAAAGATTTCAGCAGCCACAACCACCTGAAACTCCGGTTCCACCCAGATTCCTCCCCCAAAGCCCCCCCGAACGACAACACGCAGCCGTCCAACGGGCTGAGCACTCAATTACCGGCATACTGAGCACTCAATTCCCGGCATAGAGGAACACTCCACGCGGAGCAGACACCTGCCACGCAATTGAATAGATTCGGGGAATAGCAGCTGATCCGCAGCAATACGTTGACAAACAGGGGAGCCGGCACTTTTGCGATCCCCAGCTTTCCAGCCCTGCGTTTGGACAAATTCCGGCACTGTTTCATGCCGAAGCAGGAAAACACCTATTTTTTTAAGAAGCTCGTCTACGCTTGCACTCGCCAAACCGGCATAATGTTGGAAATCCATTCCTCTCGCGAGCGTCGTTCAATGCAGCCCTGCCCCAACCGACCGGTCTCGGTCATTGCTTTCGCCACCACAGCACTTTTCCTGGCTCTTCTGTGGTCCCCCATCGTCAATGCTCAGGAGGCAGCTAACACCGCTCCGGAAGAACAAACGACCAAGGACAAAGCTTCCAGCAATGACGAGGAGAAAGGGACCAAGAACGCTGGGCAAACCGATCTGGATGAGGCGACGGTCGCTCGGATCGATGCTCAATCCGAGAAGGAAATGGAAACGGTCGCTGCCTTACTCGAATCAGCGTTAAAAAAGGGGCTCGATGACGAGAATGCTTCGTTCGCTAAGAAGATGCTTGGCTCGGTTTTGCTTCAGCAAAGCCAACGTTACGCAGCGGGCATGATGCAGGCTCGAGGGAGACAACAACTCGAATTAAGGGATAAAGCACTCGCGGCACTAGAAGAAGCTGTCGAAAACGACCCCACACTGGTCGAAGCCTTTTTGATGATGGCTCGGTTGAACTTACTACCTGGTGGAAGCAAAGAAGCGGTCGCTACAGCAACCACAAAAGCGATCGACCTGCTGAAGGACGACCCCGTCGAACAGAGTGCGGCCCTCGTGCTGCGGGCTTTGACACAGGAAGACAACGACTCGCGGATGGCAGACTTGAATGCTGCTGCAGAAGCGGACCCCAATAACCTCGAAGCATTTCAGGCTCGTGCCGCATTACGAATGCAAATGGACGATGTGGAAGGTGCGATCAGCGACTTAGAGAAAGTGCTTCTCAAAGATCCGACAAACCAAGCAGTTGCAGGTGCTGCGGTCCAAAAGCTCGTGGACCTCAATCGCGTCGACGATGCGATGGCATTGATCACGAAAATGCTGGCCACAAAGCCCAGCGAGGGCATGTATCGCATGCGGGCCATTCTTTACCGTTCAGAGCGAAAGTTTGATGAGGCACTCTCTGATTTGAATAAAGCGATCGCCATCCAACCCAAAGATCCAATGACGCTGCTACAGCGTGCAGAACTGTCACTCGATCGTGATGATGTCAAAGCTGCCAAGGCAGATTTCCGAGCTGCGTTGCAGGCTGCTCCTCAAATCATCAATGCGGAAGCCACTATCGCATTGCGATCTCGCATCGCTCTGCAGGAAAACCGCCTTGCGGACGCGATCAATGACGCACAACTACTGCTCGACGCCAGACCAGGCGATCTGTTCCGACGTCTGCGACTGGCAACACTTTATTCTCTGGACAATCGGCCGAGAAAAGCAATCGATATCTACACCTCAGTTCTTCAAGAAGACCCCAAGAACGCCGCTGTCCTGCGTTCACGTGGCGATGCCTTGCTAAGCGTCGGCGATCACTCAGCGGCGGTAGATGACTATGAAAAAGCAATCAATGCACTTGGCGCAATTAAAGCAGACGCCGATGAGCGAACCAAAACAGAAGCGGCTGGTATCAGCAACAACCTCGCTTGGGTTCTAGCAACTTCGCCCACCGACGCAGTACGGGATGGGAAAAAAGCCCAGAAATATGCCGAACAGGCAGCGAAGCTGACCGAATATGCCGAGGCTCATATCCTGAGCACTCTGGCGGCAGCCTACGCTGAAAATGGCAACTTCAAGGAAGCCATCAAATGGAGCAAGAAAGCGGTTGAACTGGGTGAAAAAGAAGACCACGAACAAATCGAGCAACTCGAGGCCGAACTCAAAAGCTACGAGGATAAGAAACCGTGGCGGGAAAAGCAGGAAACCGAGGAAAACGCCGTTCCGATCCTGTCGGCCGAAGACCTGATCGACACTTGAGCCAGTTTCAGCCAGCACTTGCTGACTCGTGATCACTTCGACAGAGTTTGCTACGATTCAAACTCCCAACAGCTCGCTCAGGCGATTTGCCACAGCCAGTGACCGTGAGTCGGGATAGATGAAAGTAGGAACCAGTCAGAAATTGTCGCCATGAGATATTCGGGGACAATCTTTTCCCGTTTTTCTGGCATTTCCAAACATAGCTGGCACCTCAGGGATGTCCTCGCTGCCGGCCCAACGCAACGATTTGACTGATCCATCAGGAATCGATCACAGAGGGGTCGCGAAATTTTTAAACTCTGCTATTCTCCCTGCGGTTGTCTTTGAATTCTGTTCCCCCCAGCCTAGTGAATTCTGAATCGACATGCGTCCCGCGAAGCTTGCCCTCGAAGATGGTTCAATCTTTCCCGGTCACTCATTTGGTGCTGACGGTGAGGTGACTGGAGAAGTCGTTTTTAACACCGCCATGACGGGTTATCAGGAGATCCTGACCGACCCTAGCTACCGCGGTCAGATCGTCACGATGACCTACCCGGAAATCGGCAATTACGGGGTCAACTCGGTTGACATCGAAAACGCAAAGCCATCGCTGTCGGGTTTCATTGTCCGTGAGGAAAGCCGCATTTTCAGTAACTACCGGGCTGAAGGTGACTTGTGCGACTACTTGAAGCAACACAACCTGCCCGGGCTTGCAGGGATCGACACGCGTGCTCTCGTACGAAGAATTCGCACAGTAGGAGCCATGCGAGGAATCATTTCCACGATCGACCTCGATGACGCCAGCCTTGTCAGGAAGGCAAAAGCCGCACTGGGATTGGTTGGGCGAGACCTGGTTCAGGAAGTGATGTCCAAGGAAATCATTTCGTGGGAAGAGAAACTTGACGATTGGACGGCGGCTGAAATAGGTATTCAAGCCGATCAAGCACAGACTGGAAAACACGTCGTCTGCGTCGATTTTGGAATGAAGTGGAATATCCCCCGACATTTCGCATCACGAGGCAACCGCGTGACCATTGTCCCCGGGACCACTTCGGCGGACGAGATATTGGCCTTGGAAGCCGATGGCATCTTCCTCTCCAATGGCCCTGGCGACCCCGAACCGCTGAATTACGCTCACGACACCATCGCTGCCTTGCTGGGTCGCACACCAATCTTTGGCATTTGCCTGGGACACCAATTGCTGTCGCTCGCGTGTGGAGCGAAAACCTTCAAACTGAAATTTGGACATCGCGGGGTGAACCAGCCTGTACTGGATCTGGAAACAGGAAAGGTCGAAATCACCACGCAGAACCACGGTTTCGCAGTCGAGGACGAATCATTACCGGATTGCCTCGAAGTCACGCATCGCAATTTGAATGATGATACGATCGCCGGCATTCGCCATCGCGACCAACAGGCATTCGGAGTTCAGTACCACCCCGAGGCTGCCTCCGGTCCACACGATAGTCACTACCTATTCGAGCGTTTCCAAGAACAGCTTGCTCCCGTTGCCAGCTAACTGAACGTTGCATGGGTAACTGCCCACAGCAAACTGACGTCACCGGAACACTGACGTCACCGGAACACTGGCGTCAGCCGGCAAGCTAAGCCAGTCATCCGGTATCGCCCAGCAGAACTTTGGCGGGCGTGGCGTGTTGATTGAACCTTTCCCGATCAAAACATCTGCTCCGCACCCTCTCCGGCCACGCGACGCTCCGCAAAAGAGTCTGGCTCACCTGACAAGGCACTTACGCAGCCCATTCCTCGCGCACCGATTCAGTCGACGTACGAGGGCGAAGACTGCAGACAGCTAAAGACGGCAAGGAAACGTGCCAACAGAGACGGCCGCTGCTACCTAGCCGCAATCAGAATTTCCTTACAGCGCCGCGACGCTGCAGCATGGTAAAGCACGATATTGACCAGCGTGCTCAATACACACTGAGCAGATCACTGTCTGCGAACCCATGGATTTCTTGTATCGCTGACTTTGACTTCTGTCTCAATGAACTTGGTAATTGCAGGGATAACAGCAGGGATATCTTTTACAAGCGAAGCATTCACGAGGGCGGTGTCGTAGCGTTTGAATTCAAACCCTTTGACGGCTGCCCCGCGTTGCAGTTTCTTTTTAGACGCTTCGATTCGTTTGGCGATTCGCTCAGCATCTTCTGCGTTCGGACTGGCATCACCTGACACAACCATGATGGGCAGCTGCAACAACACAGAGCGACCGGACAGAATCGGATCGATTGCGACACCTTTGGCTTGCTTTGTTGGTGAGATGAACACAAGGCCTTTGACGTCCCGGCCCTGCTTGATACGCCCAACGGTTGGAAAGCTCCAATCGCGTGCTGCCCAATGAGCAGCCATCACGCAGCCTTCACCGACCCCGATGACGACGAGTGCATTGAGGTTAAGACTTTCTTCATCGTTTTCGCCCTTGAGAAAGTTCTTCGCTTTCTCGAGGTCGTACTTGATAATATTTTCGATGTCACGTTTCGACATTTTCGACGTGTCCATCTCGGCTTTCTTGCCTTTGCTGTTGACCTGCTCACGACTGCCACCATGCCCTCGGTAATCTGGAACGAGCACGGCGCAACCAGCGTCACGAAGAGCGACGACCAGCTTGGCATAGGGGCTTGCCTGACCTCTCCATTCATGAACCAGCAAAACAGTCCTGGAGGCTTTCCCCTTGTTCGAAGGGAAATAGAAAGCGCGAAGCTTCATACCATCCTTGGTCATCAGTTCGATCGTACGTGGCTTGGGTTTTTCTTCTTCCTCCTGCGCAGAAGCGACTGATGCAAAAGCAATCGGCGTGAACAACATCACCAACGCGGCAAACGCCCAATAACGCCGGCCCAAAATCGAACAAGCATCATTATTCATGGCTGCAGAGATTCGCATCCAACTTTCCTTCACACAGAGTACAAACACCAAGCGACCGGTAACTCGCCCGCCCATCTGTAAGAGTAAACACGAGGCCTGTTCGGGTCAAATTCGCCCGGGCACACGCTGCGTTTCTCGTACACATCCAGTATACTACATAGGATTCAGTTCCCCCTCTGCATACTCCCCGAAGGTGCCTCGTGCCGGTACGCCAGTCCTCTTTCCTCGTCACATTCCTAACGATCCTTGCAACCGCGATCCCTTGCGAATTGCAAGCACAGCGAAACCTGACGGACATCCCCGAACCAGACCCGACTGCTGAGCTGGAAGCAATGCAGGTGGACGGCGCAGCAGCACTCAACCTGTACGCATCTGATCCGGAAATCAGTAAGCCGATCCAGATGAATTTTGATTCCACTGGCGGTCTCTGGGTCGCGAGCAGTGAGGTTTATCCGCAGATCAAACCGGGCGAAATCGCCAATGACAAAATAATTGTGCTACGAGACACCAATGGCGATGGTGTTGCAGATAAACACACTGTTTTTGCTGATGGCTTACTCATTCCTACCGGAGTGGCCCCCGACAGCCCCAACTCGGCATACGTCGTCGACAGCACACGACTGCTCTACTTGGAAGACACTGACGGCGATGGCAAAGCAGACAAACAGCGTGTTGTGCTGAGTGGCTTTGGAACCGAAGACACGCACCACCTCGTACACACTCTTCGAATCGGCCCCGACGGATGTCTCTACTTCAATCAGTCCATCTACATTCACAGTCACGTCATCACTCCCTATGGCACACGCCATCTCGATGGGGGCGGAATTTGGCGTTACCGACCATCAACAGGACAGTTGGAAGTATTTAGCAAAGGGCTCGTCAATGCGTGGGGTCACGTGTTCGATGCAAGAGGAGAATCATTCGCAACCGACGGCGCCGGTTCAGGAGGCCTCAACTACGTCTTCCCTGACTCGGTCTTCGTTACCTCACCCGGCGCAAAACGCTGGCTCAATGGCCTCAACCCCGGTAGCCCCAAGCACTGCGGGCTCGAGATTCTATCGGGAACCCATGTCCCCTCAGAATGGGTTGGCGATTTTGTGACCAACGACTTTCGTAGTCATCGCGTCTGCAGATTCACAACCCAGCCCAACGGAAGCAGCTACATCAGTCGCCAACAACCGGAAATCATCACCACGCAACGCGTTGCGTTTCGGCCCATCGATGCAGCAATGGGGCCGGATGGTGCGCTCTATATCGCTGATTGGTACAATCCTATTATCCAGCACGGCGAAGTCGACTTCCGCGACGAGAGACGCGACCGAACACACGGAAGAATATGGCGAGTTTCGTTCCCCGATCGAGAACCCGACCCATGGCCGGATTTCGCTGCCAAAGACGTCAACGGATTGCTGGAACTTTTACGCGACCCGGCACTGCCAGTGCGTCAGTTTGCTCGAGAAGAACTCTGGAAGCGTGCAGAGCAAAACCAAACCAAGGTGCTGGCAGCCTACCAAGCATGGACTGCCAAAGATCCCGGAGATCGTGCTTTGGAGCTATTCTGGTTTCATGAAGTCATCAGCATGCCAGTGAGCGATGAACTGCTCACCATGTTCGACGCAGCTGACCCCGCCAATTGGAGAACCATGCTCCGAAGTGTGTGGCGAAGCCGTTTGAACGAATCCCCAGAAAAGCCCAAAGCAACGTTATCTATGCCACTGGCAGCTCTGCTCAAGCGGATCCTTGTCGAACGAGACGACCCGCGACTGCTTTTGGAAGCTGTCGTCTGCGCCGGGCAACTCGATTCGAGCGTCAGCCCGCAAGCCTTGAGCACTGTGCTTCGAGCATCGCAGCAGACCGGCGACCCGAGCCTCGACTTTGCCATCTGGCAATCACTCCGTAGCCTCGATGCGACCTACCCCGAGCAGTCTATCCTTGCTTCACGAGAAGATTGGACGGAAAACCCGCACGAGCTCGCCTCTGCAATCACTGCTATTGCGAATCCAAAAGCCGCTGAAATCGGAGTCAAACTCATTGAGTCGTCCAACCTCACGCAGCAATCTCTTGACCAACTGATTGCAGCCGTGGCAGTAGCCGGCGACGCCAACCAACTTGGGCGAAGCTTCCGGGCGATGGTGAAACAGAACCCTACCGGAATCAGTTTGGCACGTGTTAAGCCACTTCTCGATCGCACCCAACGAGATCGAACTGTCCCGACCAACGTTGGTCCAGCATTGATTGACTTCTTCAGACAGGATACCCCCGATCCCCAAGGCACACGCCTGCAGGTTGTTGCCAAGATCGCAAACATATGGAAAGTCAACGAACTGGAGTCAGCGTTGCTAGAAGCACTGACGACCACCACAGGTTCTGCACATCAAAAAATCATCGACACTCTCGCAGCTTACGACTCGCAAGAAGTACGAAAAGCCCTTGCCACGTTGGCCAAATCACCAGAAGCCGGCAAACGGGTTGCCGCAACGCGAGCCATTGCAGCCAGGCGTCCCAGAGCAGCTATCCCGATGATTTTAGAACTGCTACAAAACAAAGAAACAGGCGACGCAGCCTCGGCGATCCTGGTCAGCATGTTGAATCGAAAGGACCTGCCGCCAGTACTTGCTGCAGCCATTGATAAGACAAAACTACCAACAGACATTGCCCGCAGTCTCTTGCGGGATGTCCGGGTTTCGGGAGGCCAAGCTGACCTCGAAAAAGCGATACGCAAAGCGGGTCAACTGGAACAAGCAAAGTGGAAACTGACCCCTGAACTGCAAACGACACTGATCGCTGAAATGAAAAGCAAAGGATCAGCAACCCGTGGCGAAGACATCTACCGGCGAAAATCACTTCAGTGCATCAACTGCCATGCCATTGGCAATGCCGGCGGGTTAGTCGGACCTAATCTGATTAGCTTGGGCGGTAGCTCACAACCCGATTACATCGTCGAGGCACTGCTCGACCCAAGTGCGAAACTCAAGGAAGGATTCACAACCCTCACCGTGCTGACCGACGAAGGAGAAATCATCAATGGCATTTCACTTGGCAAAAACGGGGACGGTCTTCGCTTGCGTTTGGCTGATGGCAAAGAAGTACAAATCGCCCTCGACGCCATCGAACAAACCAAGCCTGGCAAATCGCTGATGCCCGAGGGGCTGCTTGATTCACTGCCTCAACAGGAACTTGTCGATTTACTCACTTTCATGTCGGCGTTGGGACGCGAACCTGCATACACCGTTTCGACAGAACCGATCGTACGGTCACTTGAGACCCTCAATTTCACCAATGCCGCCAGCTCGCGATTGAATCGCACCAGCATGGACACCGCTGCCAGTGATGACCCCAACATGACTTGGCGACCGCAAACCGCCAAGGTCGACGGCAGGCTTCCGCTTGCCGAGCTGGATCAGTTCAAACAGCACCGCACCCTGCCTCATACTTCTTTCGTGCGTTTTGGCATCACAATGCCACGAGAAGGCGTTGCAAAGATTGACATACCATCGGATGGCCTCAGTGCATGGATCGACGGCAAACCAACGCCAACGACAAACCTTGGCACCTTACCTCTGGATGGTGGCGATCATGTCGTTGTCCTGTCGATCAATCGACAAATGCTGACCGAACCATTTGCGATCAAAGTTGGCGGTGACGCGATAATCACGGAGTAAACGCTGGACACTGCCTGAGCCTGAATCGAGGAAACGAGCACGAGTTCGCATAAAACCGCCCTCGAGTTATGTGCTTTCTGACACAGGCAACTTCCAACAATCCCCGCCTTGCGCCAGTGTTCACCCGCGACACGAAAACCAGCCAACGAGAAAATTCTGTTTACACGGAATTGCTTCGGCAACTCAACACGCAGAAATCAAGAAGATGCTTGCTGATAAGCCTTTCGAACCTCATCTGCGATGATACGAAAACCGTCGCGTACGATTTCATCAGACATCGTAAAACTGACACGCAGACACTCATCACGGTGACGCCACTGCGGGTCATCGACGCCAAAGAAGAAATAGCTTCCAGGCACAACAAGCACCCCTCGCGACTTCAATCGCTCATAGAGTTCACGAGACGTGATGGGCAGATCCTCGAACCACAACCACAGAAAGAACGCACCTTCGCTCCGGTGCACTCGATAGGGAAGCGTCTCGTCAAAAAACTCTTCCACCCACCCAAGAGCCTTGCGTGACCTGGCTTTGTAAAATGGTTGCACGACATCATCACTGAGACTCAGAATCTCACCGCTTTCAATCAACGGCTTCACGATTGCCTGACCAACATTCGGGTTTGCCAGCCCAACAATGGATGTCATGGACCCCAACGCACTGATGATTTCTTCGCGTGCGATGACAATTCCCGTGCGCGTTCCCGGCAACCCAATTTTCGAGAGACTCAGTGTCAGGATGATGCCGTCATTCCAAACTGGCTTAGCGTCCGTAAAAATTGCATTCGGAAAAGGAGCCCCATAAGCGTTATCAATCATCAGTGGAACAGACAACTCATGCGCTAACGCATTCAAACGCGATATCTCTTCGTCCGTCAAAACGTTCCCTGTGGGATTCGTCGGACGGGAAACACAAATGGCCGCAATGTCTTCGTCAACACGTATCGAATCAAAATCAACGTGGTACTTGAATTCATGGTCACCAATCATCTCAATGCTTGGCTTGACTCCCGCAAAGATCTCAGTGCCAAGCGACTGATTCGCGTAACCGATGTATTCAGGGACGAGTGGCAACAAGATTTTCTTCTGTCGATCAGCATGGAAACGTCCAGCAAGCGCATTGAACAGAAAGAAGAACGCAGTCTGCCCGCCCATCGTGACACCGATGTTCTCCACACCCACCTGCCAGCCAAACTTCTCGCGAAACAAACCAGCAACGGCAGCACGAAAAGACAGGTTTCCGGCAGGCGGCTCGTAATTGCCGAGCATGTGTTCAAGCTCACCCTCATTCGCAACGATTTCAGCCAACCGCTGCCTCCATCGTTCGTCCATGACGGGAATATGCGCAGGCTGACCGCCGCCCAGCATACGAATCTCATCACCACCCGATGCCAGCGCGTGCCCAAGGTCATCCATTAGCTCACCGATGCCACTACCGCAACACAAGTGCTTTCCAAATTCCGACAGTTCCCAAGTCATCAATTGACCCCTGACACAACAGACTCGTTCCGAAACATTCCAAAATAGCCTAGGCACTTCTGAAGACCTTGTAACCCCATGCACCCCTCACAAACCAAGCACGGCGGTGACGATCCCATTGAACAACCGCTCTAGCTAAGGCCAGGTTGTGATACAGCGTGAGGCAAACGGCAACCTAAACACCCGAGTAAGCCGGATCACCTTTACCTCTCGGTTGAACGTGCCCTAGCCCACCGAACGCACCAAAACGTGCACCACAGAGCAAAGAAACTCGCACTTACCACGACTGCCCACTGAGTCGACTGACGTGCAAATGCCGCGTGCGGAAAACTGTTGACGCCCGCTGGAACACCCCGATTTTCCCACCATAGCCACCAGGCCCAGCAAGCCAAGAACACCAGCGGCATGCAGACCAAGAAACTGAAAGCAGCACATATTTTCACAACAACCGCTCTTCCACGTCGCTGATTTGCATCGCCACCTTGCCCTGAACATGATTCATAGGGATTGATCTGCACGGCAACTTCCTTGACACATGACCTGATAGAGCGGGCTGAAAACATCGGCGAAGCAGCGGTACACCGAGCTTTGTACACCGAGCTTTGTACACCGAGCTTTGTACACCGAGCTTCGTACACCGAGCTTCGTTCAATGAGCTTCAATTTCAAGTTAATTCGATTCACTGCAGTTTCGGCCCGAATGCACTGCAACCGAACAGCGAACAATGCGAACAACAGTGCTGCATAAAAACGAAAAAGGCCGGACGCGCTTCGACTCGTCGCGCGTCCGGCCTCAAAGTCAATCCTGACTTTTCGCCTATCTGATTCGTAAAGTGGACCTAGTGCATCCTGCAACAGGTCACGATCTTCCGTGATCACGTGCTTCGGTGGTGTGGTCGGTCACTTCCGCCTTGGCATCCTGCCTGCGGCAAACGCGCTAATCCGTGCGCTGGGCTGTGACTTAACTACCGAAACACTCACATACGATTCAGTTAGTGCCACATCCTTGTGATCCGACTCTCCTCAGCGGGATGGTCTATCAATTGAACAGCTCGCAAAGTTGGCTCGCTGGAAAGGTTGGATTGAAAACGCAACCACTCGGTTAACGTCCGCCAAGGCCTAAGCTTTGGCTGTGATTTCGGTAACATAACACATTTGGTTATGCGACCAAACGCAGATCTTGATCAATTCGCTGATTTACTCCATCAACATATTCTTCAAAGATACGGATGTCTAAAGCAGATGCCGCACCACACTCTGGATGGAACTGAGTTCCCACTGCAAACCAATCCATCATTTCGCTCTCGATGGCTTCAATCACTCCATCGGGGCACTTAGCAGTCACACGAAATCCTGGAGCAACTTCATCAATGGCCATGTGATGTCGGCTGCTAACACGAATTTCACCGTCACCGTAAACCCGTCCGATCAATGAATCACTGACCACATCCAGTGTGTGCCGGTGATTGGCATCTTGTGGGTCATGATGGGGAACAGCACTGGGAAGATCTTCTTTGATATGCAAAAAGAGGTTTCCCCCTTGTTGCACATTCATGAGCTGCATTCCGGTTCCAATCCCGAGGACAGGCATCCGTCGTTCAGCGATATCTGCCATCAGCAGCCGATCACAGGCTTCTCTGACAGGATCGAGAGGTCGCACGCTTGGGTGAAGCATGAAACCATCATTCCTTGGGTCAAGGTCGGCACCGCCAATCATGACAAAACCATTGAGCTGATCCAGCACCTGCGAAATCGCAGCGGGATCATCCATGGGTGGCAACACTACCGGAATTCCGCCAGCCGAAATGATCGACTGAAAATACCCCGCCGCAACATAACTGTACGCAGGCATGCTACGGGCGGCAGCCCGATAATCGGCGTTCATTCCGATCAGTGGTTTATTCGACATCCGAAAGGTCCTCTTCGAATTCGCGAATGAAATTTTGATGCAGACTCGTCCCGCATCGCCAAACTCAACCTCAGCTTGCTGGAAGCTCCCGTTCCCTGACAACAGGGCTCAGACTCCATTCTTGATGCTCCTAAGAAAACACTTGGCTAAGGTTTCCATCGTGTTCAACACGATAAGTCACCCACAAAACCAACCGTTCCTCAAGCTCACCCCGCTCCTAACAATCACTGCTGAAAAGCTTGGTCGGGTAAAGCAACGCTACCTAACCCTTATGATTGAGCGGAAATTTAGCGTCCCATCCCTCCTTGTCCAAACGCTTTCTACATATTCACTCCACAGCCCGCGATAGCACTACAGGCAGTGCTAGCATTGGCTTTTTTTGATAGCAACCTGCTAATTTGTTCCGATTAGGGTACGATGTCCGGCGTCAGCTTGGTGGCTTGCCTCCCCAGGTTTGAAGCAACCCAAACAACATGCCGCCAATTCAAACAACACCGGGCGATCAGTGCGATTCGAAAATGTTCATCTGGAGTCGATTGGTGCAGAGATCCCAACGGAGATCTGGACCAGTCAGGCAATCGAAGACCGTCTGGAGCCTCTTTACTCGCGTTTGAAACTGCCTCAGGGTCGACTCGAGTTGATGAGCGGGATTGCTGAACGACGCGTTTGGCCCGAGGGAACGGTTCCCAGTGGCCCCAGCATTCGCAGCGGTAATCACGCCCTTGAAGCTGCGGGGATTGATCGCGAACGGATTGGTTGCCTGATCCACGCCAGTGTATGTCGCGACTTTCTGGAGCCAGCTACGGCGTCACGTGTTCATCATGGGCTAGGGCTTCCCAATCAGTGCTGGGTTTATGACGTTTCCAACGCTTGCCTAGGCTTGATCAATGGTGCTGTTCAAATTGCGATGCTGATCGAGTCAGGAGTGATCGATGCAGGAATCGTCGTCGGCACCGAGAACAGTCGGCCTCTGTTGTCTCAAACGATAGAGAGTTTAAATCAGGACCAATCGCTAACACGCAAAACCGTCAAACCAGCCTTTGCGTCGCTCACGATTGGCTCAGGTAGCTGCGCTTGGCTGTTGACCCATCGCAAACTCTCAAAACGCGGTACTCCTATCCAAGCTGCCATTGCCGAAGCACGAACCGAGTTTCATGACCTTTGCATGAGCGATGATGACGCAGCCGGAGCCGAGATGCAGCCTTTGATGGACACCGATTCAGAGCGTCTGATGGCCGAAGGCATCCGAACCGGCATCACTGCTTTCGAACGCCTGCTGGACACCACCGGCTGGACCCGAGAACAAATTGATCGCTCAGTCTGCCACCAAGTCGGTTCACGACATCGCACCGGCATGCTGGAATCCATGGGGCTGGACCCGAAGCGAGACAGTGTTACTTTCCCCAAGCTTGGCAATACAGGATCGGTAGCACTTCCCCTGTCCCTCGCATGGGCAGCACAATCCGGTGAACTTGCCGCCAATGATCGAACCGTCCTGCTAGGCATCGGATCAGGGATCAACAGCGTCATGCTCGCGGCACAATGGCAGGACGTCACCGTGGGTGGCAATCTCGACCTACTGCAGTCAGCCGTGCCAGCAGAGTGATCCGATTTCTGTTCATCTTGCAGGGCTCCAAAGTAGGCAGCCGCAGATGCGTGCAGAAGAATCGGCAAAGACTTCTTGGAATGCCCCAGATTAAACGAGCCAGATTAAACGGTGAACGCCTCGGCCCAGTCGGACCATCATCAGCTCAATGCGGGGGCAACCTCGACGCCCTGAAACTGATCACGTCTGCACCCAATGCACAACTCAGTTCGCAGGCGTGAGAGCTGCCAGCAAATTGCAGGTCTGAGAACTTCCGGCAAACGGTCATCCGACTCGAGCCTCCTGCCTCAGAATCCTCTGCCTCAGCTAACTGCCGCAGAATCCTCTGCACGATTCAAAGCCTGCTCAACACGATCCATCAATGGATCAGCATTCAAGTCATCGGTGATTTCCGGATGCACCGGACGATGGGGTAAATCTTCTTGCGCAACAAATACCGCGTGACAATGTTGGCAAGCAACATCGCAACCCATGAGCGATGCGCGGACCTGAATTCGGCGTCCGCAGGTTGGACAAGACTGAGTGAAGCGTACTGACATGAAAAGAACTCCGTTCGTCATTTGATAAGCAACTGACTTCCGAGATGGCAAGATATTAACCCTTAGCAGCCCCCTAAGCAAGCTGTTTTGCCTGTAGCGGGTTAGTTGGTACTAGCCTTCCAGAGCTATATAGATGCGTTTCCGCGGTGTTTCAGCCCTCATTTGTTTGCCAAACCCGGCCACCACCCCCCCGCCAGAAGACGACAAATGCCACCCCGCAAATCCGTGATTTTCTGCACAATCACTCCAAGCGATCAACAAGCAGAGAATCAGAAACGGCGATGCACCCCCTCTTCTTCACCCATCAGGAACGTTTTAAGAACGCCCAGGTTCACGTCCACAGCCTGCATCGCGGCGATCCGCAGGCTTGCTCGTGCCAGCGAAACGAGAACACCAAGGGCGTCGCTTGGCTTCCCACGCGTCCAGCACAACCAGATGGAGCGTCAAAATGGAGCATCGGGGGCGACACTGAAACAACGCAGGATGCGAGTTGGCGGCGGAAAACGGGCATCTTGGCAAGCCGGCCCGAAGATAATGCTGGCCAGACACCCCATCAAACCGCTGCTCTCAGCTCTTACCTGCTCGGTTGGCATAGACAGCTCACAGTTAGTCCTGAAACTGGCTCTGAGTCGTTCTGGAGGGGTTCCTTTGGATTATGTTGCGGGGAATTAGAGACTGCTTTGCAGAAAACGAGGACTGCTTTGCGTCATTTGCTGAGAATTTGTCGGTAGCCCAAGCCAACTGCCGGGACCTCGGTGACGAACAGCCTGAAATCGCTTAACCTTAACGGTAGGTCCGCTGAGCAAACCAAGTCGGACCGACATAACCGCTGACCATGTTTGCACCAACTAAAACTCGCGCGCTGGGATCTATTTCGTTCAATGTCCGCCAGCTTCGAGTGAAAGTGAAGGAACGCTGCAATGACCAAGAAAATTCTATTTGTCTGCATGGGTAACATTTGCCGCTCACCAGCTGGCGAAGCCGTGATGCAGAGATTCGCTGAAGAATTCCGCGTCGACGTTGAAATCGAATCAGCGGGAACGCACGGCTACCACGTTGGGGAAGCAGCTGATGCTCGCATGCTTGAGGCTGCCGAAGCACGTGGTTACGAGCTGACCAGCCGCGCTCGCAAGATCACACCAGAAGACCTCGACCCCGCCCGTTTTGATTTAGTGCTGGCGATGGACACAGAGAATCATGCAATCCTGCTCGAAACCGCAGGCGGCCTGATGACTCACATTCGCATGTTCAGTGACTACTTGGATGACAATTGGCCGACCGATGTACCCGACCCTTACTACGGCGAGGAAGACGGCTTCGACCAAGTGTTAGATATGCTTGAAGAAGGCTGCCCTGTGATCCTTCAGACGCTGATGGGAGAAGGCATCTTCGATGGAATGTTTGAAGAGGAGCAGTGACACGATCACTTGTGAACACAAGCATCACATCGGACGCAACCAACTTTCGCCTTCACAGCGACAGACCAATAGTCACAGCTAGCTGCTGCCCGCTCTGTGAATCAGACCAAGCACTCACCTTTTGCGAACTTTTCTGGTTCGCCGCGTGCGTTCGAAACGCACTGCACACCCCACGGGAATGGTTTCTGCAAGTTCGACCTTGTTGCCAGCGAGAGTCCTATCGAGAGCGACTTCGACATATCGCTTGTCTATTTTTTTTCCTTCGGGACTATCGTCCAAAGCTCCCATGTAGACGACCTTTCTATCTTGATCGAGCACAAAGAACTCGGGGGTGCGTTTCGCACCAAAGTCTTTTGCAATCTTCTGTGTTTCATCAAACAGATAAGGGAACTGAAATCCCTTGTCCTTCGCCTTCTCTTTCATCGCTGGTAGCAGATCGGCTTCCACTTTGTTGACATTGATGGCCACCAGAGCGACGCCTTGTTTGCTGTATTTTTTATGCAGATTCAGTAGGCGATCTTCGACATCAACAGCGTAAGGACAACTATTGCAGGTAAAGACGACCACAACAGCTTTGGATGACTCAAAGTCAGAGAGCGAATAATCTTTTCCGTCGACTCCAGCCAGACTCTCCCAAGCAGGAGCGTCATCACCGGGACTCAGCGTCGCATTGTATTTCCCAGCAGGCAAGCTACTCATCTGAGAAAGAAGCGTCACGAGCATCATGAGCAGCAATAATCGGGTTGTAGCCATGGTCGACTCTGGTACCGGTGTCGAGGTGTGAAGAAACGAATGCTGTTCAGCATTTTATCGCGTCGAAGCCTGAAATTCGACACCAACTGATCGAGCCTGCGGCCCCCGAGTGCCGGCCCACTGAAATGGCTCAAAAACGCGACGTTCATGCGGAAAGGTGACATTCGGGGAAAAGCCGTGCTGTCGTCTGCAGCATGGCCATTTTGATGATCAACGCGAGGCAGGTCATTTTTTGGCCAATTCACGCAGCAGCTCGATACCTCGGTGCAGGGCCTCATCAGGAGCGGCGAAACTAATCCGAAAATGCGAATCACGATGGCTAAAAATATTGCCTGGAATGATCAGCAAGCCGCGAGAGATAGCTTCCTCAACGAACGCTGCACCGCTCGCCACGGGAGCTTTTGGAAAGACGTAGAACGCCCCACCGGGCTTTGCCAATTCGTAACAGTCACTGAGCCCTTCAACCACCAAATCACGTTTACGACGATAGTCAGTGAGATAACCATCGAGGCTGACTTCCATTGCCCGAATTGCTCCCCACTGGGCAGGTTGCGGTGCACACACGAAGGAATACTGCTGCAGCTTGAGCATTGCAGCCATGACCTCAGATGGCCCATGCACGTAACCCACTCTCCAGCCAGTCATCGCGTGGCTTTTGCTGAATCCATCGATCACAATGGTCTGATCGTTATAGAGCGCTGGCGAAACAAATTCTTCGTCGTAATGAAAATTGCTGTAAATCTCGTCCGACACCAACACGATATTTTTATCCGCCGCAAGTTCAGCCACCTGTTTTAATTCAGCTGCCGTGGCGGTCACCCCAGTTGGATTGGCAGGGCTATTGAGCAGAATCATTTTTGTGCGTGAGGTAACGGCCGCCTCGATTTTGGCGGGATCAAGTCGAAAATCGGGGTATGAATCAACGGGAACCGGAATCCCTCCGCACATCTGCACCAACGCCGGATACATCACAAAGAACGGGTCCAGATAGATCACTTCGTCACCGGGATTGATCATCGATAGCATCGACAGCATCAAACCACCACTCGTGCCACTGCTGACAAACACATCACGATCATCATGATCAGGATACTGTTCAACAACCTGACTTTGCAGGCGTTCCCTCAGCGGACTGATCCCCTGCGTCGGCGAGTAAGCATTTTTCCCCGACTCAATCGCCTCGATCGCCGCCTTTTTGACCTGATCGGGGACATCAAAATCAGGCTGCCCAATGGACAGATTGATGGGATCTTTGAGTTTTGCGGCTAAGTCAAAAACACGACGTATTCCACTACTGTCAAACGACTCAGCGCGATCAGAAATCCAAGGATGCATGAGTAATACCAGCGTTCATGTTCGAAAAAGGGCACTGCCGATCGCCCTCAAGTGAATCTTGTGGCGTCAACTGGATTGGAATGACGGAAGGCAAAACGGGCTACCAGCGAAGCCTCAGGACGTTTGGGGCCAAGACGAAACCTCATGTTGGTGGTTATTATCTACAGCTCGTTTCGACCCACTCAGTTTAACAAGCCTTGAACGCTTCGCAGAGGAGGTACCGCCATGTCTGCCATTCGATTTGTCGAACCGGTGGTGCGTTTTTGCGCTGTGATCACACGTCACGATGCCGCAAGGCAGTGGGCCATTGAGCGTTTAGCGGAACAATGGGGGCAAGCGACGGTCAGTTCCGTTGAAATTCCATTTGAAGCCGGTGGTTATTACACACCTTCCATGGGACCGGGTTTGCAGAAATCATTGATCGCAGTCGCGGGCTATGCTGACCCCGGTGGTCTAGCTGACTGGAAAAACGAGACCAATGATTGGGAGCAGGAGTACAACACATCGTCTCAACACGAAGAGAACCGCCCGCTCAACCTGGATCCGGGGTACATGACACAGGCGAAATTGGTGCTTGCTACCACCAAGGATCGCGACCATCGACTTTATCTCCGCGATGGCATGTTTGCAGAGGTTACTTTGACCTATGTGGGCAAAGCGTGGCAGCATCACCGTTGGACCTATCCGTCCTATCGCACCGATGAAGTCGCGAATTTTGCCAATCAATGCCGGGCACAACTCAGACAACATCTGAAGGAAACCAGACAGTTTCGCAGCCACCCTGAATAACAAACCAACGGCCTACTAACCGTAAACTTCAACTTTACGACTAGCGAATGAATCACCACACACGAACTTTGGCTTGAAATAAAACGAACGGTGTTCTGAAGATGAACTGCTAGCCTCATTCTGGTCGTGATGCGTCTGTTTGACTCTGCTACACTGTTTTTTTGCGAAAAACACACATCAGAGGACGTCCCAGGGTGAATCAGTTAGCAGGTAAAGTCGTCGCCATCACGGGTGGTGGAACTGGAATTGGAGCAGGGATCGCTAAGGGGCTTGCCGAAGCTGGCTGCAAGGTAACCGTTGGCGGTCGCCGCATTGCCCCACTTCAAGCTCTGTCAGATCAAGTCAAAAGTGAACATCCGATTCGCGTCCAGGTGATTGATGTCTCGCAAACCGATAGCGTGAAAGCGTTCTTTTCGGACATCTGTGAGAACGTTGGCGAAGTCGACATTCTGATCAATAGTGCAGGCATCAACATCCAAAAACGCACGATGGCTGAGATGTCTCCCGAAGATTGGGAACGCGTTTTATCGATCAACGCGAGCGGTGCGTACCGTTGCATGTACGAAGTGCTTCCCTCCATGCGTCAACGCAAAGACGGTCTCGTGGTCAACATCTCTTCGGTGGCTGGCAAACGTGCAATTACGTTGGGTGGTGTCGTATATTGCGCAAGCAAGTTCGCCATGACTGCTCTTGGCACCGCCGTTTCAAATGAAATCCGCGAAGAAGGTGTCCGGATCACCAATGTGTATCCCGGTGAGGTCAATACACCGATTCTCGACAACCGACCTACGCCAGTGTCGCAAGAACACAAGGATGCCATTCTGCAACCTGAAGATATCGCCTCAGTGGTGGTTACCATCTGCGCCCTGCCACCGCGGGCAAATGTACCTGAAGTCGTCATCAAACCCACGATTCAGGAATGGGTTTAATCTGCCAATCAGCCGACCATCGTTAAGGCCATCATGGACCCAAATCAAGATGCCGAAATGGATGACGATCAACAACCCGACCCATCCGGAACGGTAGATTCGGAGGATACGTTCACGGATTCGCCCGGTGATTTCGCGGACGATCTCGATGGTCTTTCAATGGACGACCTTGGAGCCGCTTATGCTCGTGTCGCGGCCGAGCATGACCCCGAGGCTTTTGCGCAGCCCTCGGAGGATCCTCCGAGCGAAGATGGCTCTGAACCAAAAGTTGTCGAGGACGTGCACGAAGATTCAGAAGAGCAGGAGGAACTCGTCACACCGGAGGCAATCGTCGAGGCGGCTCTTTTCGTTGGACACCCGGGGAATAAGCGATTCACTGAACAACGCCTTGCATCACTGATGCGAGATGTTTCGCCCGAGGAAGTAGTGCTGTTGATTGACCAACTCAATGAATCCTACAAGGAAGCTAACCAAGGCCTGCGGATCATGCGTGACGAGCAGGGTTATCGAATGTCGATCGCCCCCGAGGTCGAAGCTGTTCGCCGATCATTTTTGGGAAAGGTCAGAGAGACCCGACTCAGCCAAACTGCAATCGAAGTGCTCTCTCTGGTTGCCTATCAACCAGGGATCACAGCACAAAAAGTTCAGGATCAACGAGGACGCGAAAGCGGCCCGCTACTGAACCAGCTTGTCCGGCGTCAATTGCTGAGAATGGAACGGATCAAGCCACCCGAGGGCGGACGTGCGATACCTCATTATCACCCAACCGAACGGTTTTTAGTCCTGTTTGGATTAGAGACACTCGAAGATTTGCCTCACGTCGACGAAGCAGTTCGCGAGCCCTAGGCCTTGGAATCACGAGGAATCGCAGACCAATGAAGGCCTGATCTTTTCCCTGCTCATGTGCCATCACAGACCGAAATCCAGCATTTCAGCGTTCAAGCGTCACGGTGGACCAAGCATCCAGCGTTCTATGACGCAGCAACCTGATCACGAGAGAGAATCAAAAGCTGTCAAGCTCCAGCGTTTTCCATCGCAAACCGCACCATTCATGTTCTGCAACGAACTGAGCACGCGATCAATTTGAAAATCGATTTCGACGCCAACGGCTTCCCGTAAAATCCGTTCACATCGACGACGCAAGCGGCGCGGGCTAAGCGGTTCATCAGCGGTCTGTAATGCATAGCAAGCGACAACCAACTCACATGTCCGTTGCCGGTGCGCTTGCTGAATGATTCGGTGACCTACCCCTGCGTTAGTATCGAGTTTTTGAAAGTAAAGGTTTCTCGTAAGTTTCAGTTCCCTTTTCTTTTTCGCTTCAAAGTAACCGAGTGTGCTCTTCACCAAATATCCAATCAGCAGTCCGACAAGAATCAACGACCAATGCAGTGCAATCACGGCAAACAGAATGGCGTATTGCGCTATTTTACGAAGCGACATCAGGAATCCACCCAGACTGGGGACAATGATCTTCACATGATCCAGTCCTGAAATCCGGACCCGAGCACCAGGCAACAGCGTATCAACGTCCTCCTTGGGAATATTCTTGAACATGCGCAAGTGCATTTTATGAGTCCCCAAAGCTTCATCACCCTGCAACTCGGATTTAAGCTGAAAGGCCACCGCCATACGTTGATAGACCGGAATGTCGAAGGCTTCCATGCGATACAGTTTTCTCAAACGCCGTCGAAATCGGGTACCCATGATGTCTCCTCTCGCGTAAACGACAAGTCGTTCGAACAAATCGAGATCAACATGCAAAGGGACCCCCCATTGGCTGGCAATTCCAACACATTTCTCGATCTCTTCGCGGGTAATCTTTTTGTATCCAGCATCATTCATGATCTGATCAAACAAGTCGACAACCTGCTGCATCTGACCTTGGGTTGGTTCATTCCCCTGCACCTTGGATGCAACTTCGTTATCCTCAGCATCGTCTGACGCAGGATGATGTTGAACAGCCTGCTTGGCTGTTGGTTGACCTGTGAACCGCTCGTGATCAGCGGTTCCTGACGGAGTGTCCTCTGAGTCTACTCTGGAATCAGTAGACAGAGGCTTACAGTCGCTGTCTGGATCGACCGATGCATAGAGCGCAGTGAACTCACGGTGGTACGCTCCGGTACACACGTGGTGTAACTTGTCCAGTGCGTTGCACCGTTGCCGGAACTGCGTGTGCAACTTTTCAGGCAACTCTCCTCTTTGCACCAGATAATCGGCGAGCGTTCCAACTTTCAACGGGATATAGGGTTCAATGGACCAATGTCCCGCATCATCCTGGATCATGCCATCGGTTGTGGCGTTATAGAATGATCGCCCGACAGTGCTTCCGCCTTCGATTGTAAAACCAGACAGCAGACCACTCATGAATCAATCCAATTCCGACACTTCCGATTCCAAACCCCAAACAAACCCTGCACCCGGATCTTCGCCAGCACCTTCATCTTCAGGCCGAATCTGCGGCGTCGCACTCGACATGGACGGACTTCTATTCGACACCGAAGGATTGTACTGGGAAGTTGGCGACACAGTGTTGCAAAGAAGAGGATTTCGGTACAGCAAAGAACTTCAGTCGCGGATGATGGGGCGTGTGGGAGTGGCCGCATTGCAGCAGATGGTTGATTTTCACTCGCTCGAGGATAGCCCCGAAAGCCTACTCGCGGAATCAGATGAATTATTCGCGGATAAGCTTGCTGCCGGAGTCCCGCCGATCTCTGGGGTCACCGAGTGGATTGATCATTTAAGAACCCAACAAATTCCTTTTGGACTCGCAACAAGCAGCCGACGGAAGTTTGTCGAAATCCTGTTTCAGACCATTTCATGGAAACAAGACCTCGCCTTCATTCTGACAGGAGACGATGTTCAACATGGCAAGCCACACCCCGAAATGTACCTGCGTGCAGCAACACAGCTTGGCATCTCGCCCGAGCAGATGCTTGTTCTCGAAGATAGTGAGAATGGGTGCATTGCTGCAGTCGCGTCCGGAGCCTGCACGGTGGCAATCCCAAGCGTACATACCCGAGGTCAAAATTTCGACGGAGCACATTTGATTGCCGAGAGCATCAGCGATTCGCGTTTGTGGGCGATGATCAACCCCGCGGAGTGAGACTGACTACCGGACGCCTCGGTGAACGCACTGAACCGCTGTTTAGTTGCAGCGTTACAGTCTGCACCCAAGAAGTCGACGCGAAGTCAGGCAGCCTTGGATTTCAATGACCATCTCATTGTCGGTTTTCGCTGATGAGTTCGGAAGACAGTGCCTCTGGTGACACGAGTTCTGGTGACACGAGTTCTGGTGACACGAGTTCTGGTGACACGAGTTCTGGTGACACGAGTTCTGATGACACGAGTTCTGGGACCGAGTCGGTCACGAACCAACCTTCCGGTGGGTCAGGCAGTGAGAAAGCCTGATGGTAGTGACGCTGCTTCAATTCGATCCAAACGAGCGTCTTCTTGTGCAACTGACTAGGGTTGTAGCGAATGGCCTTACGGGCCAACTTTTTGGCTCGCGAAAAGTCCTGCCCAGCAGCCGCCGCTAAAGCCAGATTGTGCAGGGCTGCCAGTTGTGTTGGGTTTCGTTCCCAAACCTCAGACCAAAGAGTCTCTGCCTCGCCCCAGCGTCCCTCGCGTGCTGCCCGGTTTCCTCTTCTGACTTTAGCACTGCCAGGCAACAGGTAGGGAATTGCCAACGTGATCTGATACCGTTCTACCGATGGCGTTATCAGTCGAAAAGTTTCCCTCACCATGGCCTGCGTCAAGACCTGATTGAGGTCTGAGACAAACGCGAGGTCAGGATAAATATCCCTTGCCGTTTTCACATCGAGTACGATTGGGTTTCCCCCACCTGGATACTCAGCGTCCAAGCCGGTCAGCCGCCATGAAACGTTGAGCGTACCTGGATCTGCCTGGTTCTGCAGGGACGCATTACTCTTGCGAAGGATTTCGCCGCGAAGCACATAATCGATTCCCTGATCGCGCGCAACACTTGCGACAGCCAAATCATTGGGAACTCCCTCGAGAGCGGAGACAAGCTGAATCCTATTTTTTGATTGCCTGCCGTTTCGTGAGTTGCGCGACTCATAAGCGACCATTTCTCCCAAGCTCACCATGGACACCTGCCGCCCAGGATCACTAGGAGCCTGGCTGAGCAGTTGACTTTGCAAAGGCCCGGTCAATTCGCTTGGCCCCTGAACACCTGACAAAGCAACCTGCTTGCCAACTGCTGATTCCAATTGCGCGGGGGTCCACGCATGAATTGGAGCTGCCATCCGACAGCCACTGGTAAACTCCAGTAAGCCGCAAGTCAGCAAAATCACGAGGGGGACAGAGCGGTTCATGCTCTGCCCTTTAAAGTTTGCCAGCCCACAGAGTCAAGTTCGATCGGCAAATTTTGACATCAAGCGGAGATAGCAACCGGCCCTCTGACAGCGACATGCAAGCTTTCACGGCGAATCCCATCACTGCCGTAAAAGATCACTGTATTTTTGGAGAAGTCACAGATGGCAGTCAGTTTCACACTCCTGGGCCCATGGACACAAAAGTAAACACCCACAGTCTCTCCACTTCGAATCACTTCCCGCTGCGTCATCGGGAATTGGTGGGGCACAAGATGCCCAAGTTCACAGAGTTTTTTTTCGACGGTGACACAAAGCGTCGAAAAGTCAATTTGGCGAGGCGATAAGCCGATCATCTGCATCCATTTGGCTGGCGGAGCAATCAGTTCAAGCCGCAGGGATGAGTTGATTCATTTCCCCGGCAGCGTTGGTATCGGCGACCCAGACGCTGAAATTTAGCTCGCAAAAAAGTCTAACGTCCCTACGTCACGAAGACAGGCAATGCGTATGGATTGTGCGGCTTCGACGCCCCCCTCACGATTTCCCAATGTCCAATCAGTGATGAAGTAATCCTTCAGCGTCCTTCTGAGTGATACGACCGAAAATGTCGCTCAAGATTACCTGTTCTAACGAGGAGTCCCTACCCAGAGGGATCCAGCCGAGGGTTTCAGGGGTCCCATCCACAAGTCGCCCTCGTCTTTCAATACTGGCATCATGGCGAATTCCCACCGATGACTGCGTCGCAATGACAGAGCGGCCCACATCCTCAAGGTCTTTTTGAACGACGACCTCGACTGTATATCCCGGGCCACGAGGTCTCACTGTCACAATCGCCCTTCTACGAATCGATTGCAGCGTTCCCTGCCAACGTTCAAAACCTGGTGTACTATCTTTTCGCCACGGCTCAAGACACGAAGCTCCAATCGAATACGCCGTCTCAACGCGGCCATCTAAAATGAATCCGTCCGCATTCTGCACGGGGGTTTCCCTGATGATGCGAAAGTAGTCATCAACCGCATCAACCACCTGAGACCACACAAATGCATCGGGCGCATTTGGTAATTCGAGAGGATTGGGGACAAATTGCTCGGGTGGAGCATTCCGAAATCGATAGCGAAACTGTCGACAACCAACGCTACAAAAACTCGCCAGAATTATTGAAGCGATAAGCAGCAGGCATAACATGCGACCGCTTACAGCGACGCAGACACCCTGAAAGTTCGATCGTGGCAGTGAATCACTTTCATCCATTATCGATTCGCTGGGTTGTTTCCTCGAGCAATGCTGACGGGCAGTGGCTTCGAACCTGGAATGTCATCTGGAAACAATGTCCAAACCGGAATTTTCGCTCGCATTCGGTCCAAAGCGTTCCGCTGCGACGTTTCAATCTTTCGTTCGCGAATTTTGGCTCGTAATTCATCCTGCAATTCGCTGCTTGCGGTGTATCCGGCCTCTTCACGCTCGAGCACACGCACGATGTGAAATCCCTGACTGTCTTGAATCACACCACTGATCTTGTTCAGCGGCAAACTGAAAACCTGAGCGTCCAATTTTTCGGATGCAAGTGAGCCTCGGGAAGTCCAGTCGTGAACGCCGCCTTTGCTTGCAAAGGGTTCTTGGCTTCGGTCTCTAGCTACCGCTTGCATACTGCCGCCGAAAACCGCTTCCCGCCCCATTTCCTGAATCGCATCGCGAGCAGCTTGTTCGTTTGGAAAATTGGCACTCAGCACTGTTAGCTGTTCCCATCGCGCCCGCTCGGGCTTAAAGAAATTTTCTTTTTCGGCTTCGTATTCGGTGATGATTTCGGAAAGCGAAACCTCAGGTTTACGATTCACATTGCCGCGGATGTAGAGATGTCCCAGCATCTGATCAACGAAATCTCTCTGCCTAGCTAGCAGCGAGCTGCCTTTTTTTCTGAGCATGCCATCCAATTCCCTCAGGTCATTGGTGCCATACTGCTCCTTCAATTCCGGCAATTCAGCCTCGTGAAACATCTGTCGGGCACGTCCAGACAGTTTTGCGTCTGCTTCTTCCCGCTTGTCTGCATTTTCAGACCCCACCTGCTCAAGCAAAAACGACTCACGCATCATTTTGGCTTGGATCGTCTTTCCAAGTAGCCCCCGCACCAGCGACAACCTCGCTTCACGCAGTTGCTCCGCAGAAATTTGTTGGCCGGATTTTTCCTCCACCTCAGCGATTCGGGCATCGACTTGCGGCAGCAGATCACCCAACAAAACGTTAGATTTACCAACCACAGCGATCACTGCGGCCGGGTCGTCCGGCAGTGTTACTTCGAGGCGTTGTGCGTGACTCAATGCTGCGCTTATCGCACAGGTCATGAACAGAACGAGTATTTGGAATAGCTTACGGAGCCGCATTCCTAAACCTGAGGCATGGGGAAAAATGGACACTTTCTGTAGGGCTTGTAGCCCGCATAGGTAAAGCGACACAAGGTCGAAAAACGTCAGATCCATCGAACGCCTTCTAATTGCAAGCGTTTCCGTTTGCTGTTCCTCGACCCCTGCCAGAAAAAATCAAAAATTCAGAGTTTGGAATCACAGCGACTGGAATCACAGCGACTGGAATCACAGCGACTGGAATTCTTGAGCGGATATTCTTCTCTTCCGCCGAGCCCTCCTTTTTTACTAGCCTTGCGATGAGCAACGACACGCGTGCCCATCAGCCCTGCATTTTCATTCACATCAATGCATATTTGCGAAGATGTTTTGGATGACTTCAACGAAAGAGCATCTGTGATGCAATGCAGAACTGGGCTTCGTGTTCCTGCCTCATGATCAGATAAAACGGTTACCCAGTGGAAGTCCTATCAAATTGGCATGTGAGTTATGTCCGGCTCGGCGAAATCAACCGAAGCTAAAACGACCACCGAGAACTCGGACCAAGATCAAGTCCGGGTGAACACCACTTTGCGTACGGACCATGGCAACCAGAAAGTGGCCCAACCGCAACACACAAAGCAGCTGACCTCAAGGGCACGAGTCGACAGCCGTTACAGGCCCCCTCAAGAAGAAACGCGAAAGTTTCATCTTGCAGCCTTGCTCTGGCTTTCCGTCATTTCGTTGCTGCTGGTACCGATGGCGACTCTCTTGGACATCCCGATCGCACGATGGTGTCACGCCGACCTGTTGCCGCAAGAATTCGGGAAGATGCTTGACCTATCACTTATTTACGCTCACGGAAGCGGCATTTTCCTAATCCTTGTGGCCATTCTGATGATGGCACCGACAAAGCGTTGGAAGATGCCACGCCTTGCTACGCTGGCGTTGGGAAGCGGTGCCGTTGCGACCTTAGTCAAAATGTTTGTGCTGAGACCGAGACCCAATTCCTTAAGGCTCGATCTGGCTACGAACGAGCATGCATGGATCTGGTCCTTTGACTGGACACTGTCCCGAGTCGCAGAGTACGACGCCGGGATGCGTGCCTTCCCCAGTGGTTACCTAGCTACCGCAACCGCTCTGACGGTCGGTCTGTGGATTGTTGTTCCCCGTGGACGTCCTCTATTTCTTGCCTTCTGCATTGGGACAATGCTTCAAAGACTGTACTGCGGCTCACACTTCCTGAGTGACTTATTTGGATCGGCCGCGGTCGGCTTAGGGTGGTGCTACATCTGCTACCACCCAAAGCTCATTGGAAGCATCTTCGACAAAATGGAAGCTGTGCAGCACCCCAAACGACGTTCGGCGAACGCGGACGACAGCTTGCCCGCACTCAACACACCCAGGGAAGATATCCGAACGATTAGAACCAGCAGGTCTTCATCAACTCCGCCTGCTCACCACCTCACCGCCGGCCCACTTTCCCCGGCTCCACTGGCTTCGGTAGCAACACCTCTGTCCATGCCCAGCATACAGGCTGCCCAAACACAACACGAAACCAGTCAACACGCTCGCACCACGCCAACGACAGCACCTCCAGCGGGCTACCCATATCCCTCGCGACAAAACGCCGATGATGCTTCCAAAGACAGTCCGTCAGATGGCGGTGAGCCGAAAGCGGCTTGAACGACGCCCTCTGCGCGGCATCGCACAGAAGCAGTGGCTCATTGGTGAGTTGTGGTATCCACGTGATACCCCCTGCCGACTCCAGCCCACTCAGGAACTTCGGTTTACGAACCCTCGCATGCTGAGCATCCATGCTGTTCAGACAACATGTACCACCTTAGAACGACAACGTTCTACCCGTACAGTTCTAACAACGCTTCGGGAACACGTTGGGGATTACCTTTTTTGTCGATGACGACCAAGGTGACAAGAGCCGTCACAAGCTTTTCATCATTACACGTGATTTCATAGGCGTGCACGATTTTCCCAACGGTCACTTTGTCGATCCGTGTTCTCACCCGAATCAAGTCATCATATTGTGCAGGCTTGCGATACTTGCAATCGACATGGACGACCACAACCAATTGCCCAGCGGACTCCATATCGCGGTAGCAACCACCCGACGCCCTCAGCAATTCAGTTCTGCCGATTTCAAAGTAGCGCAAGTAATTAGCATGATGCACGAAGCCCATTGCATCCACTTCGTCATAACGAACACGCAATTCGATCTCGTGCTCTCTCATTCCATCTCATCTCGCATTGGTACATCAAACTTCGGCTGCCAACAATCAGCAGTTACTCGAAATCAGCAGTTACTCAAAATCAGCAGTTACTCAAAATCAGCAGTTACTCAAAATCAGCAGTTGCCTATTCACAAGATATCCCCTCTCAGCAAGCATGCCGAGTCCTGGACGTGATCAGTCTCAAACAACATCGGTACATCGAAGCCAAAGCCCGCGTCCTTTGATACCGGACGCGGTCATTTGCAACCATAACTGCAAGCTCGGGTAAAACTGCGTCAGTGCTCATTCCTCATCGCCGACCAAGCGGAGGCCACGACCTTGGCAGCAAACCCGAACGGCATCAACCATCCTCTTCATCACACGCAATCACTTGCCGGGTGCATCCAATGGCTTGAGCGGGAACATTTCAGATGGAGTACGCACTTCTTGCATCATTTTCGCCAATCGAGCAACGACTGCGGGGTTCTGGGCTGCAACATCATTTTGCTCGCTGATATCATCAGCAATGTTGTAGAGTTCGATATTAAGATTCCCTTTGCTCATGTTCTGGCGAACTGCTTTCCAGTCGCCCACACGAATGGTCTGTTGCCCACCATAGCTGGGGAACTCTCGATACAGATAATCCCGCCCTACCTGCTGGCGGCCTTTCAATGTCGCGAGCATTGAAATCCCGTCGACCTCATCTGAAACGGTATCGGCTCCGCCCACAGCTTCCATCAACGTCGGAAGCCAGTCTTCGAATCCACTCACTCGGTCACTGACTGTTCCTGGTTTGACGTGCCCTGGCCATCGCACGATGGTAGGCACACGGACGCCGCCTTCGTAGAGAGACCCCTTCAGACCACGCAATTCACCCACGCTTTTGAAGAACGTATAGTCGACCTCCAAATCGAGGTGAGTTGTTCCGTTGTCACTCGTAAAAACGACCAATGTGTTATCACTCAACTTCAGCTCATCCAAGAGATCCAACAGGTTCCCGACATACTGATCCAATCGGGTAATCATCGCGGCATAGGCAGCGCGGGGAGTGAAGTGCGGCGTATAGCCGTAGCCTTTACCCCGAGTGAAAGGTGGATCAGTCCACCCAAGATCCCAATATGGTTTCAGGTCTTCATCGGGCACATGCAGTGCGACATGGGGAATGACCGTGGGATAGTAAAGGAAAAAGGGGCGATCTTTGTTCTCTCTTAAAAAATCCATTGCCGCTGCGTTGATTCGATCCGGTGCGTAATCCTGTCCCTTGAATATGTCGTAACTGGCTGGATCGGATTTGTCAGCTCCTTTGGCGAGTGAAGCATGCCCCGGCACTGGCGGATTATTATTTAGCACGACATGTTGATCATCATCCCAAAGATATGACGGGTAGTAACTGTGAGCATGTGCTTGACAGTTGTATCCGAAAAAACGATCAACACCTTGCCGCAGTGGAGCACCTGTTGAATCAGGACCACCAAGCCCCCACTTCCCAAAAGCTCCGGTGACGTATCCCTGCTGCCTCATCAACTCAGCAAGCGTGATCTCATCAGCCGGAATCTCTTGCTGGCCTTCAGGCGGTGTCGATTTATTTGCTCTTACGAATGCGTGTCCCGGATGTTTACCAGTCATCAAGACACATCTTGACGGGGCGCACACCGCATTACCGCTGTAGTGCTGTGTCAAACGCATTCCCTGCTTTGCCAATTCGTCAAGATTCGGCGTGCGTATCAATTCCTGTCCGTAACTGCCCAGTTCGCGGTACCCAAGATCGTCAGCAAGGATGAACACGACATTGGGTTTACTGGGATCGGCAGCAGCAACCTTTAATGAGTTATCCAACAACGGACAAAGACAAAGAAACAAGGCGGTAACTGGAAAACGTAGCATGCTCAACATCAACAAGTTGGAGGACTGAATTTAGGGGAAGGAATGCAGAGGAAAGAGCAAAGTTCAACCGACACGCAGGTCCTGCGTTGACACGCCCAACGACCGTGCTGTTCGCACGGCATTCACGCGGGTCAACTTTCCTGCATCATACGCTCGTACTCTCTTCAATCGTGCACCTGACACCCGGAACAAACGGATGTCCGGCGCCTCGTGGCATGGAAAAATGGAACGCAAGCACCATCACCAACATGAACGAATCGCGATGAAATCAAATCATGAAGATTGTCATTCCACAGTTAAAACTTAATCCGACAGCGAAAACCACCGGACCGGCGAATTTCATCTTACCGCGCCAAGTCGTACAGTACGCTCCCCCGACGCGATCAATTTGAACCCGCAGCCAAATTCGATTTTGTTGTTTCCCAACAACAATAACGTTGAAAAAAACGTGAATTCCCGGAACATTGTACAATTCAACTCGTCCAAAACGTGGATACTTCTGTACGCGCGTAATTGCTCACAGCGGTAACGACGTCCAATCGCGTGCCAATCTCGCACCTCTTCCAAGTGTCAACCGGATCATCACTGACGTTATTTGAACTATGCCAAGATGCCCCCGTCCCAACCGCCCCCGCCGCGAGCGAAAGCAGACCACAGCGAGGATCGCTCGGAATCGTTTGCTAAGGGCGGAACATCTGGAAGACCGAAGACTCCTGGCGGTGTCATTTGAACTGAACTTCCTCGGGGGGAACACAGTAGGATTCAACGACCCTGTCCTCGGTGCCGACTACCAGTCCGCAATGGAATCCGCCGCCAGTCGCCTCGGCAATGAAATTCTGCACGATGCCACCATCGAACTCAACGTGACCTCCGAACCGTTCAACGGTACCAACATCGCTTCGGCTACCTCAGATGTCGGGCCAGTGGTCCCGGGAGGCGGTTTTGTGCATCGTGTCGTACCGTCGAAAATCATCGGTGAAGGTGATCTAAACGGGTCCGAAGTTGATGGGAACGTCGAGGTCTTTTTCTTTAGCGGCAGCGACCCCTACACCTACGTCACCGACCCCGCTGAAGCTGACGGGACCGGCGAGATCGACTTCCAAGCGGTCATCCAGCATGAATTGGTGCACATGCTCGGATTCACGAGCAACACAAAGAGCAATGGAACGGATGACGCGGGCAACGGGGTCATCACCCCTGGCACATGGGCACCCTATGACCGTTTTGTCTCAGATCTCAACGGCAACCGTTTCATTAACACTGACACCAATTCACCATTCGTGTATCAAATGAATACAACGCAATGGAACGCACACAGCACAGGTGGCTCTGGCCCCAACGCTGGGCTGTTCTTTGATGGCCCGATCGCAACTGCCGTGTATGGAGATCGCGTTCCACTGTATTCGCCGGACGTTTTTTCACTCGCTTCCAGTGTGTCCCATCTGGATAGCGAAAATTACCCCGGCGAAGGCTATCAATTCTCTCCTCGCACTCACTTGATGTGCCATGCAACTGTCACCGGTGGCTCGCCCCAGGAATTGACATTGGTTGAGAAAGCGATTCTCGCTGACACCGGAATGATGCTGCGGGAAGACGTCCCCCCCACAGTCACGACCCCACGCAACATTTCTGTTGAAGCCAACACGACAAATGGATTCACCGGCACCAATCAGGCCATTCTAGACTTCTTGGACGAGGCCGTCGCTGAAGACGTCTTTGACCCCAATCCAACCCTACAGAACAACAAGCCCGAAATGCTCACGCTGGGCGAAAACATCATCACCTTCACTGCGACAGATCTTTCCGGAAACACAGCAAACACATCTGCTGCCATCACCATCATTGACAGCACGTCTCCGACCTTCAACTTGCCACCAACTTTAACGATACATGCCAACACCCCTTTGGGTGCGAATCTCGAACACCCTGATCTTATCGACCTGATTTTGGCAAACGCAAACGACATCGCAGACGATTCACTGACCGTCACAGCAGATATCGAATTCATTCCAATCGGCGACACGAATGTGACATTCACAGTCACGGACGACTCAGGCAATTCATCGCAATCATCCAGCACATTGACCGTAACTGACAACAGCTTAATCATCACGACGCTCGACGACGAACTCGATGCTGATCCAAGCGGAACCCCAGGTGATTTGAGCCTTCGCGAAGCAATTGAGCTTGCTAACCAAAACCCTGATTTCACCCTAATTCAATTCAACGGAAGTTTGAGTGGCACAATCGCCATGAGTGGTCTACTGGGTGCGTTACAAGTCACCGAACCGCTAGGTGTTTACGGATTGGGGGCCGACAGCACCGTGATTGATGCACAAGGCAACTCACGTGTTTTCGACATCATCGGTGATCAGATTCCAGTCGTACTCAACAGCTTAACGATCAGCGGAGGCGAGACACAGGGCGCATCCGAAGGCGGGGC
>Ga0315321_10000106_pt1 | contig 50347 bp, 32 predicted proteins | sample M180m21515metaG_FD_203464 | JGI IMG/M metagenome (GOLD analysis project Ga0315321, IMG submission 203464) | Ammonia-oxidizing marine archaeal communities from Monterey Bay, California, United States - M1 80m 21515 | ecosystem: Environmental > Aquatic > Marine > Intertidal zone | place: USA... | reverse complement strand
CCCGATTCGCTGACTCCTGCGATCATTGAAAAAACGGTTGCCATCATGGGTGATCCCAAACGCACGCCCGTCATGCTTCACTGTGCTTCCGCTAATCGCGTGGGCGCACTTTGGCTTGCCCACCGCGTATTGAATGACAAGGTGGACGTTGCAACAGCTCGCAAGGAGGCCAAGACGGTGGGTCTTCGAACGCCAGCTTACGAAGAACGAGTACTGGCCTACATCAAAAAGAAGCAAGCTGGCCAATAAGGTCTGTCAACGTTGAACAGTTTTCAACGCAGTCGCTTGCGACTGCGTTTCACGAACACGGCAGACGCATTACTTCTGCTTTGAGTGAACTGCTTCAATGCCAGAGCTTTTCGTCTTTCGCCGATAGATTTCATCTCCGGCAGCCACGTAAAGGTACTGATGCCCGGGACCAGCGAAAGTAACACTCACAATGGGCTTATCAGTGGGAGCAGCAATGACTCCTCCCATGCGTCCCGTTGGATCAAACATCTGCAGCCCGACAGCCGAGGTAACATAGTACCGTCCCACCGCATCGGTGGTCATGCCGTCACCCTTGCTGGGCAGGTCCGGCGTCGGTGTACGCAGCGTGATGTAAGGCTGCCTTAACGACAGGCTGCCATCTTTCTCCAGCCGCCATACCCAAGTGTATCGGCCACCATAATCTGACACCGCCAAAGTCCCCTGATGGGGCGTCAGCGCAATTCCATTGGGGCGTTGTGCGCCGTCGGTTTTACTCGCCACATCCGCAGCTTGAACCTGCCCACCTGGTGGAATGTGTGAGACCTGCATTTTGCCTGTTTCGGTAAAGAAAACATGCCCATCCGCAGTCACGACCAGATCATTCGGTTTGACGTTTTCTGCGATGACTTCCATCTTGCCCGACTGCAGATCAAAAGCCACGATTCTTCCAAAACTTCCCCCCTGACAGGCATAAATCCTGCCATCTGGCCCAAAGTGCATCCCGCTGATCCGCGGTGCGTCTTTTGCGACAACGGACAGCTTGCCGTCATGCCCAATGCGATTGATGGTTGTCCCTGCTGCCACATCGGCAAAGTACAAATTACCCTCGGCATCCGTCGTTAAACCATCAGTAAACTGATGCCCCTTTGAAACCGACTGCCAACCTTCACCGTCAATCAAAACCTGGGTCAACGGCATATCCTGCGCTGCAAGGGGCTGTAACATCGCGAGTAAACTTGCGACCAACCACACGGGCATCCAATGTCTTGCACAACTCATTTCTCGGTTCCTTGATTCATGCCCGGGTAATCACGCCATAACCAACGCAGCATTTCCGGCAACAAAGCGCCGCCATGCTGACCACTATGCTTGCCATCGCCCATTTCAAAACGGTAGTCGTACTTTGCAAAGTTGAGAGCGGCAGCCATCTGTCGATTCGCTAACGGCCAATGACCATGTAAATTATCGAGGTCATTCTCACCTTCCTGCAAGAAAACCCGAATCGGCTTGGGCTCTGTTTTACGAATCAACGCGGGATAAACATGCCCTCCGCGAATATTCGTAAAGCTGCCGATGTAGCTGATTACTTTGCTGAAGTAGTCAGGTCGTTCCCAAGCAGCTGTAAAAGCACAGATGCCACCCGAACTGATTCCAACAACCCCTCGAGCCTGTGCATCGTCAGCAAGATTAAAATCTTTCGTTACCGCGGGAAGAAATTCATCGATGAGAAAAGTCGCGTAGCGACTACCCAATGTGTCGTATTCAAAACTACGGTTGCTGCGGGACTTGGCTCCCGGCCGCACTGCCGGAATCGTTCCCGGATTTACAAAAACGCCAATGGTAACGGGCATCTCATTTTTGTGGATGAGGTTGTCAAAGACGATAGGTACTCGACTGTGACCTTTCTCGTTGACATACCCACGTCCATCCTGAAAGACCATCAGGCAGGCAGGCTTGGATGCGTCATACTGTGCTGGGACATAGATCCAGTAATCGCGAACCGTGCCCGGATAAACTTGACTCTGCTCCCAACGATGCTGAGTGACGGTACCTATGGGAACCCCTGATTGGGGCTTCGAGTCAGCCGTCAGTGGATAATCTGCGGAGACAGGCACCGAGAGACAAAGCCCCCCGACAAATAGTGCCAGCACTGGTATCAATGGTTTCATACGCCTCGGCTCCAAGAGAAAGTGAGGACAAGACTATAGCCCAAAAGCCGTGCCTTTTCGAAGCACCAGGACCGAGGGAGTAGGGCAACTGAAAAAGTCGTGGTTAGGGCGTCCATGAAAGCAGCCAAAATCCCCATCAAAGCAGCCGGGGGGCAAAGGAACACACGCTATCTCGTCTGAATCACATCTGACGTCACACCCAACCCCATCGGATAATTGACGAGATCGGGCTTAGCCAACATCAGCAAAAACCGCCTCATCAACGCTCATTCGGTTGAGCGGGACTTGGCTTCAGAATTTGCAGTTCACCATCGACGAGTCCATACGACTGATCATCTGACAAAGCAGGAAACGCCAGAATCGCAACCACTCCTTGCTCGGACACCAACGCCAGCGTCTCACCCTCTTTCGAAAGCTTGAAACTGGTGTGCAAGCCATCATCACTGTTGTTGTTTCCATCAGCCCAAATCAACAAGTATCCACCGGGCGCGATCGTTACATCGTCAGGACATTTCCATTTCCTGGCGTGCCCCAAGTCATCCGTTAAATACATGCCTCCCAGATTGACTGCCTCTGTTCCACGATTGTGCAGTTCGATCCAATCTTCGAATTCTCCCTTCGAATTCTTGCTGGCACTCACATTTGATGACATCACCTCACTGATCGTGACTGTCGATTCTTGACGCGAAAGCTTGTCCACTGGAACGATCGCTCGGAATGGCGAGGAACTTGCTGCTACCACGACTGGCTCAGTTGGTAACCGCTTGATTTCATCATGGTTAAGCAGATACTTCGCGCGTTCATCGGCAAAGGTGCGAAGCATGGGCGTCGCATTTGGTTCACCAGCCTTGTCTGCTGTCGCTTCAAAAAACGCTTGCGTCGACATCAATTTACGAGTGTCTTGTTTAACGGACTCCTCGATCAAGTTCTTTGCCTGCGCAACTTGCGCCCCCAGTACACTCCACTCCAAGGACTCTGCAATTTGCCGGACGTACTGGAGGTACCGTTGACGCAGCTTAGGATTCGCGAGCAACTTACTTCGCAATGGCTTACCAGCATCCTCAAGCCCCATGAGCGGATCGAGTGTGTAGCCACCGTCGCTAGACCCTCCAAAATTTGGACCGCCTTGACCTGGACCGCCTTGACCTGGACCGCCTTGACCTGGACCACCTTGACCTGGACCACCTTGACCTGGACCACCTTGACCTGGACCACCTTGACCGGGACCACCTTGACCGGGACCACCTTGACCTGGACCACCTTGACCGGGACCACCTTGACCGGGACCACCTTGACCGGGACCGCGTTGCTGGGCGTCACGCATGGGCCCCTGCCTCTGCCCGCCTGGGTTTGGAAAATCACCACGTTGCCCGCGATTCAATCGCTCTCTCTCTGGTTGACCATTGGGCTGCTGCCGCCCATCCCGTGGTTGAAATCCCCCCGGACCGCGTTGATCGGGTGCAATGCCACGTCCACCCTGATCAGGTCTGGGAGAGCCAGGGCCACCAAAATTTTGCGGAGGCCCAAAACGTGGACCATCAGGACCGAAACCGGGACCAAACTCAGGGCCTGGGCCACCAGGGCCTGGGCCACCAGGGCCTGGGCCACCAGGACCCCGACCACCGCGGGTTGGCCTGAACGACTCATTCATATCGTGTGGCAGAATATGAAACACGCCGGAGGGATCTTTGTAAATGTTGTAATCACTAGCTCGGGTCCAGTAACCGTCGCTATTGATCAATGCGATATCGGCGGCAAGAAACCACAGTGCACCATCAATATCAAGCACACCGTTCAGTTTTTCCTCTAGCTCATCTGCAGGGGTCTCATTGAGTAATTTGCAGAGCGCGATCAGGTCACGCCAAGACTGGTCATCATCTTTAGACTTGATCTCAAAACGTTCACGATAGGGCTCGATTTCTTCACCAAGATACCTGAGCCCCCCATCGCCTCTTGGACTGCCATGCACTTTCCAGCGTGCACCTTGCTTTGTTCCGTAATTTGCTTTGACGAAATCGCTATTGAATTGCTCGACGTTGCAATACACTCCCCAGCTTTCACCATTGATCACCACGTTCACGAAGTTCGCTCGTGGCGTAGGAATCTTTGAACCTGCAATGGAAGAGTACAACACAGTGCTCATGAGTGATGCATCGCCGTTGCAGTTCAATAGATTCAGCGTTTTGAACCCATGAAGTCTTTGACTGGAATCCAAATAGTCAATTGAAATATTGAGAGATCGTTTGAGCCCTTCGGGGATACTGAAAAAGGATGACGCGCCGCGAAAGCTGACACCGACTTCCTTGTATTGCTGACCGTCCACGATCAACTTTGCTGGAACTTCGACATCCGTTGGTTTAAAAGCAGCTAGCTCCTGCTCCCAGTCATCGTTTTCAAATGTCAAAAACAAGGTACGTAAAACGGAAGGATCATAAAGAGGCTGGTCGGAATACTGAGCTACCTCACCGGGCTCAACCTTCGGCCCGGGTTTGCCCTCGGCCATCATTCTGCCGCGTCCACCCGGTCCGCCGCGTCCACCCGGTCCGCCGCGTCCACCCGGTCCGCCGCGTCCACCACCAGCGTTGTTCGCATCAAGTGACTTCCTCGCTTTCGCCCGCTCTGGTGTATTCAACCGACCATCACCATCGGCGTCAAACTTTTCAACCAGACGCTGATCTTTTGCATTGGGTCCGCCAGGGCCACCCGGTCCACCCCCTCGACTGCGACCACCAAAGCCACCGCGACCACCAAAACCGCCGCGGCCACCAAATCCACCGCGCTCGCCAAATCCACCGCGACCGCCGAAGCCACCGCGACCGCCATCCTGCGGTGGCCCCAATTCGCCTCCACCCGGTGCTTGCCCGGGAGGCTGAGCCACTGATTCCATGCTCATGCCCAAAGTGACCAGAACTGCGGACAACAGAAGAACCGTCAATCGCTTGCCTTGCATCAGTAAAACCCTACGTGGTGTTGTTAATCTCGATAACGCGAGCCTGCCTCCCAGTTTTAACGCAACAGGCGAATAGGAATCCACCATGACAGATCAGATTTTCAAGCAATGAGTAAGCCAGCAGAGAAATTTATCCCAAATAACCTTCCACCATCCCGAAATTGAAAAAATGCGTTAATATTGGAACTCGGCGTCGCAGGCGGATGCACGCAGTGACTCAATTTCTTTTGCTCCGAGTAACGTTGAGGATCCGTCGGGCAACCGCCTTCTATCTCTATTTCCCAATAAGTATTTCCCTCATGAAATTACACTTACGCTACTGCTCGGCCTGAAACTACGAATCCCAAGCCGTCAGTTTGACGACCAAAGTACTTACTGAATTCAAGCAGAACATCACATCCTTTGATTTGGAACCGTCCAGCGGCGGATGCTTTGAACTCACCATTGATGGTGAATTGAAGTACTCGAAACTTGCCACGGGTGAGTTTCCGGACGAATCCATACTCGTGTCTGAAATCCGTCAACTTTTGGGCTAACTGGTGTCTGAGGAGATGGGCCACACTTCACTACCCCACACGTTCGCCCGCTGGCATTTTGGCTGTCAAAGCGTGCGTTGGTGGTCTATAATTACGTCCCTCCCCGCGTTTTCCCGCCAACACTGACAGTTTTTTGATATCTGAAAACTCCCCCCCCACACCGCTGTCAAAACCGCGGACCAAGCGTGGCCATGTACCCTACGGTCGCCGGAACCTACTCAAGGGCGCGGGCCTGACATTCGCCCTTCCCTGCTTGGAGTCTGCTCAGACGTTAGCAGCGGAAGAGCCAAGCCCGACTGAACCGCCCGCAGCAGCCAAGCGTCTTGTCTGCATCGGGTCAGTCCTCGGACTGCACCGCCCCGCTTTTTATCCCAAGCAAACTGGTGCCGACTATGCTCCGTCACCTCTGCTGGCAAACCTCGCATCCAACCGCGACAACTTTACCGTCTTCTCGGGCTTCGACCATGAAGCTGCGAACGGGCACAAGAACTGGGACAATTTTCTTTGTGGCAAGACGATCGGTGATGTCAGCCTCGATCAAATGGCCGCCAAAAAGATTGGCGTGAACACACGTTTTGATTCGATCCAGCTTTGTGCAGGTGACATTCCACCTCAACGAATGATCTTCACCGATACTGGTGTTCCACTTCCAATGCTCAATCGGCCCAGCGTGCTGTACCACAAGTTGTTTGCGAGCGCGGATAGCCGTGCCCGAAGTGAGTACCTGCTGCGAAGCGGAAAAAGCGCCTTGGATCTCGTCACTGAAGACGCGAAACGCTTACAGCAACGGGTCAGCCACGCGGATCGCCAGAAACTCTCTGAGTACTTCACCTCTTTGCGAGACCTCGAGGATCGCATGTCGAGGCAACTGAACCATCTGGCAACAAGTGATGTTCAAGTAGATTACGACCTGCCAACCTATGATCCAATTGCTCCCACGCTGATGTTGGAGTGCGAACAGATCATGTTGGACCTGATGGCCTTGGCTTTGCAAACAGACTCGACCCGTGTAGCAACATTGTTCATCGCCGGACTGGGGCAAGTATTCACGCTAGACGGCAAGACGATGCGTGCTGGTTACCACGCTTTATCCCATCACGGGAATGACCCTGACATGATCCGTGACTTGATCCGTGTAGAAACGGAACACATGCGTTGCCTGAATCGCTTCCTAGATCAACTCAAGGAAAAAACGGATGCTGAGGGTCGTCCACTACTTGATACGACGATTGTGATGTTTGGCACTGGCATGGGAGACGCAAGCCGCCACTCCAATCGTGATTTGCCAACGTTGGTTGCTGGCGGTGGATTCCAACATGGCAAGCACATCAACAACGCCGGTAAATCCCATCTGCTTGGGGATGTCTTCATCAGCATCCTTCGGCAGCTGGGTCTTGAAACCGATTCATTCTCGAACGCCACGCGCGGAATTGACCAGTGGGCCTGAAACATTGCGTAATCACTCACCCTCGCTACCCTTGCCGCTCTTCTCGGCAATCGAGCTGATCACACTGGTGTTGATGACTACACTCACCTTCACCACCTCAACTCATGCTCAGGTGCCTGCAGCGTCAACTGCCATCACATCGCCTCAGCAACAATTCCTGTCTCGATATTGCACCGATTGCCATGAACGCGGCAACGCCGAGAACGATGTCATTCTGTCTGATAATTCGATTGACTGGACGAAGCCGGAATCACGCGAGCAATGGGAGTTGGTTCAAAACCTGATCGACAGGCAGATCATGCCACCAACGGATTCAGAACAACCCAGCGAGAAAGAGCGTGCAGGCATTCTGTCATGGCTTGACACCCAACTTGTGGAAAACAGCCCAATCGGTGGCACCCCGCTTCGCCGCCTTTCATCGCGGGAGTACCGGAACACAATCGCTGCCATCTTTGACCTGCCAAACTTTCAATTACCCAACAATTTCCCGCCAGACAGTTCGGCTCACGGCTTTGACAACCAAGGCGAGAATTTAATGATTGCGGGCTCGCACTTAGAAGCGATAGCGGACACCGCGGCCGCAATCGCAGATTCCTTCTTTCTGCCACCACCTCCCGCACCTGACCAACGCGAAGTCATCGCGTTGCCCAATGATCTGACCATCAGTTACTCCTCAGCATGCCTGATTGATGGAACAATGCGACTTGCCTCTTCAGGACCAAATCTGCGCCGAAACGCAACATGGCCCTCACGATTCATCGCTCCTGCGACAGGAAAATACCTGCTCGAAATCACAGCTGCCGCTTCACCCAATGCTTCGCTTCCTGCGGAACTTGAAGTGAGTGCAATGACAAATGTCAAATCAAATTCCCGAGTACTCCACAAGCTAAATCTCGACAAGACAGATCCTCGCACGATGTCAGTCGAAGCACGACTGGAGAAAGGCGAAACCGTAACTCTGCGTTTCGCGAATGGTGCCCTTGATTATGAAAACAGGCCTGCCTACAAAAAACTGCTGATCGAACTATTCGATGACCAACCCCGACTCGCTGCTGCTTGGCATGGGGTCGGCGATCCGGCAAGAGGCGGAAGTGGCTGGGCTCGCGTAGTGGAAAAGCTAAACGACCCTCATCTCAATGCAGCTCCGTTCATCAACGAAAAATCCAAGCGTGATGCGGTGGCAACAACGATGGCCAAAAACTCGGTCAAGTCGGGAGAAACTCTGGTCTATCGTTTTTTTGAGCAGGGCCCGTACTTGGCCATCCACCGTTTGAAGATCGTTGGCCCGACCGAAGTGTACCCGAGCAAAGACGAGTTACTTCGGCTCAAGCGACGCAAAGAACTCACTGCCGGACTTTCAGAAACAAGTTCACGCTCAGAAATCGAATCATTTCTTCAACAATTTCTCGGCAAAACATTCAGGCGGTCCGCTGATGAAAGTGAAATCACCGCCTACGCCAATCTGATTCAAGCCGAACAGCAGCGAACAGAATCTATCGATCGAGGCTTGCACCTTGCCGTTCGCTCTGCACTTCTTTCCCCCGCATTTCTGTACCGAAACATTGGCGATGGAGAACTTACGGACAACGAACTGGCAAGTCGGCTCTCGTATTTCCTGAAGTCGATGCCACCCGACGAGAAACTTCAAAAGGTCGCAAACGAAGCGAGATTGGGAAACACCAAGACGCTACTCTCTCAAGCAAAGAGACTCTGTTCATCACCGACGTTGGCTGCAGATTTCACGACTCAGTGGTTGGGATTGGACACATTGAATCACTTGATGCCAGATGTTCGCTTGATACAAAACTTCAAGCCAACGCACAGAGCATCCATGAAGCTAGAAGTCCAACGAACATTCCAACACGTGCTCGACAACAATCTGCCGGTACATGATTTGGTCACACCAGATTTCATCTTCACCGACGAGCATCTGGGCTGGGAATTTTACGGGCTTCAGCAATACAAACCTGCAGGGAACAAGAAAGCCAGAAAAATCCCCAAGGGCATGCAACAAATCACTATCGAACGAGATGCAAAACGCGGTGGATTGCTGACCATGCCGGCAGTCTTGATGGCGACAGCTAATGGCGTCGACACGCAACCCGTCCTCCGAGGCGTATGGGTACTGGAAAACATTTTGGGCAGCCCCCCCCCCGAACCGCCCAATGCAGTTCCCGCACTCACGCCTGACACCCGTGGCACAAACAGTCCCAAGGAGAGTCTGGCAGCGCACATGGCATCGGAAAGCTGCGCGGCATGTCACAAATTCATCGACCCGCTTGGATTTGTCCTCGAGAATTTCGACCCGATCGGACGATGGCGTGATCACTATCCACGGTACGAAGAGAAAAACGGAGAAACGACTACCCAAGATGGCCCAGAGATCGATTCAACAGGCACGTTACCCGACGGCGAAGCACTAAAAGACATTCAAGACCTGAAGCGTTGGTTAAAAAACAATCCAGAGCCTTTCGTACGCTGCATCTGTGAAAAGCTACTGACCTACGCTACCGGGCGTGAAATGAACTACCGCGAGCGTAAAATCATCGCCGACATTGTCCGTAGCCAGGCCGAGAATCAGTACCGATTTCGCGACCTGCTACTCGCTCTTGTCCAGAGTGATATCTTTCGGACGAAATGAATACGCCGCTCCAGCCGTCCTGTGCGATAGAAAGGCTTAGGATTTTGGTGCCAAAGCCGGTCATTCACCCACCCACCTGACGTGCATCTTCTGCCGACTTCGCTACAATTCGGGGACTGATCCGGCGCCCGTGACGCGACGCGATCAACGCTGACACGCACCATGCTCCGAGAAATCAACATGCGTCTAACCGGTACGATTCTGATCTGTCTTGTTCTGTTTGTATTAGCGAAACCTGCATCCGCAGATCGTCTGACCCCTGAAACACTCTGGGACCTTGTCCGCATTGGTGACGCTGCTGTTTCCCCCGATGGAAAACAAATCGCTTACTTGGTGAAGCAGTACGACCTCGCCGAAAACAGTGGGACCAGCAGCTTGATGGTGCAATCACTGCCCGCAACACTCGACAGCGATGTCAAGGCAGCAGCATTTGAGTCACCACTCCTGAACGAGAAATCAGAGGCACTGCTCAAGGACATCAAAGGCTTGGGCAGCCTGAATTGGCTGGCCCATTCAACGGGAAGCAAACTGGTCTATATTGCTCCGGGAAAACCGGCACCCAAGAGTGACAAAAAGAACACAAAAGAAGATAGTACAGACGAGCCCGGCGAACCCCAAGCGTGGATGCTTGACCCCGCAACCGGCGAAGCAGAACAACTGACCAATGTCGAAGATGGAATCGGCAACTTGATCACATCACCCTCGGGTGATGCCATTGCATTCACCGTCGATGTAAAGATCGATCAGGAAGTCACTGAGATCTACGAAGACCTGCCCAAGGCGGATGCCCGGATCATCGACTCCTTGATGTATCGGCATTGGAATCAATGGCACGATTATGCGTACAGCCATGTGCACGTCGTCAGCATCGATGACAAAGGAAAAGCTTCCGAACCGCTCGACCTGATGGCAACGCTACGGGCCGACTGCCCTTTGCCACCCTTCGGCGGATCGGAACAGTTCACCTTTTCCAATGACGGGAAGGAAATGGCGTTGACTCTGAAACTCGTCAACAACCCAGCTGAAAGCACTGACAGTGGAATCTATCTGATCAGTACCCAAGGCGGTGCATTAAAGAACATCACTCCGGGCATGCCAGGCTATGACATGGACCCGACCTATTCACCCGATGGAACCACCATCGCATTTCATTCGATGGAGCGAGCCGGTTTTGAATCAGATCGCAATCGCATCATGCTCTACAACCGCAGCAGCGGCAAACTAGAAGAAGTCACCGAAGGCCTGAACCAAACCACGCATCATGCGACCTGGAGCGAAGACAGCAAGAGTCTGTACTTCCATAGTGAAACACGTGGAACGACTCAGGTATTCAAAATAGAGATCGACAACCATGCTCTTCAGCAGGTCTCCGAGGGTCGATTCAACTTTTCAATTGTCGCGTGCGTCCCGGGTAGCAATCGCTTACTGCTTCGTCAACAAAGCATGCTGCGTCCCACCGAGCTGGCGTTACTGGATCCCAGCAATAAGCAATTGACCACTATCACCGATGTCAACGGTGAAATGTACAAGACATTGGAACTGCCAACGATCGAAGAACGATACTTCACCGCGACTGATGGAGAGCAAATCCACAACTGGGTCATTTTACCTCCGGGCTATGACCCCAAAGACGGCAAAAAATGGCCCATGCTGACGTACTGCCAAGGCGGGCCTCAAGGTCAAATTGGCCAGTGGTTTTCGTACCGGTGGAACTTCCACATGATGGCATCCCACGGCTACGTCGTCTTGGCAGTCAATCGCCGCGGTATGCCAGGCTTCGGGCGGAAATGGAATGATGACATCAGCGGCGACTGGGGCGGGCAAGCGATGCAAGACATTTTGGCATCGACCGACGCCATGATTGCCAACCCGTCGATCGATCGCAGTCGAGTCGCAGCCATCGGCGCCAGTTTTGGTGGCTATACGGTGTATTGGTTGATGGGAAATGACGCCAGCCGATTCTGTTCCATGGTCGCTCATTGTGGTGTCTTTAACCTTGAATCCATGTACGGATCGACGGAAGAACTGTTCTTCGTCAACTGGGATCTTGGCGGTCCCTACTGGGCAAGCGAAGCAGCAGGGAATGCCTACGCCAAATTTTCCCCGCATAAGTTTGTGGGTAAATGGAAAACTCCGTTACTGGTGATCCACGGTGAAAAGGACTTCCGTGTTCCGGTGACTCAAGGCATGGAAGCATTCACTGCAGCACAGGTACAGGGAATTCCCAGCCGATTCCTGTACTTCCCCGAAGAAGGCCACTGGGTACTCTCACCACAAAACGGCGTGGTCTGGGGACGCGTGTTCTTTGACTGGCTTGACCGAACATGCAAGCCCACACCTTAAACTGCTGACATCCATCACGTTCCACGAAATTGACCGCGTCTGCTCAGTTCATTCAGGGCAGGCCATCGCACCCCCAGCCAAGCTTGGCAACCGGGCAACGAACGCACGCTACATATCGAACCTTTGCAAATCCCGAAAATGCCAATCCCGAACACCTCACTTGCACCAATGAAAAAAAGCAAAACTTCCTACCGCCGTCATGCTGCGTCATTGATGATTGCAATGCTCGCATTCGGTGCTATTTCTGGAACCGATGCACAAAGCCAAGACAATGCACAAATCAATCAATCGATTGAAGCAGTTCGTAAAATTGGCAAGGAGGGAAAGGGATATTCCCTAGCGATCCCAGCAGCAAAACAACTCCGCCAAACGTCTGCATCCAACATCAACCTGCTGTTGGATGCCCTGACTGACACAAATCCAGTTGCAGAGAACTGGCTACGGGGCATCGTCTTTGACGTTGCCCGAAAATCGGATCAACCCCTGATTGCTACCCTGCAAAGCTATGCAATGGATCAATCCAACAACCCGACAGGGCGCGGATTAGCAATGGAACTACTGTTAAAAGAGGCACCGCAGACTGCCAACAGGCTGATCACAGACTGCTTGAATGACCCCAGCCTTCCGCTCAGGGAAATGGCCGTTGAGCAGGCGATCACACGTGCTGAACAACTTACCAAAGCTCAGCCAGAAAATGCGATCGCTGACTACCGCGCATCACTTTCTGCCGCCCGCCATCCACGACAACTCGCGCGAATCATCGAAGCTCTCGGAAAATTAGGTGAAGAGGTCAAGACAGCCGATGCATTTGTGCTACTGACTGACTGGCAAAGTTTGGCGCCCATGAACAACATTGATGGGGTTGGCTTCGACATGCAATATACCCCGGAGAAGGAATTTCAGACGGCGGGAACCATTGACCTGCAGACCCAACACACTGGCAAAACGGAAAACATCAACTGGCAACCGATCAGCGGTTCGGAAGACCTCGGCGAAGTTGATCTGGCCGATGCTTACAACAAAGAAAAAGGAGCTGTTGGCTACCTCTTTGCGGAGTTTGAATCTGACCGTGATCGTCCTGCACAGGCAAGACTTGGCTGCATCAATGCGAACAAAATTTGGATCAACGGCAAACTTGTGATGCAAAACGAGGTTTATCACTCAGGCTCAATGATCGATCAGTACATCGCTGACTTTCCTTTGAAAAAGGGAACCAATCGCATCCTATTGAAAATCTGCCAAAACGAACAAGAAGAGTCGTGGGCACAAAACTGGAAATTCCAGTTCCGCATTACAGATCCCTCCGGGAAAGGGCTGGCAAGCAAGCCTTGACCTCCATGCTGCCTGTCCCTCGGTTCATCTTCCCACAAGTCTTCCGGAATTCACATGACATTCAAATCGATTCCAAACTCAACCCAATTCCAACAACCGTGCGTTGCCATGCAGCATAAGACGGCACGCCATAAGACGGCACGCCATAAGACGGCACGCCGGGCAAGCACGGTTCCCTCAGCCGTAACGAACATCAGGAACCGTGCACGATTCTTCGCACATGCGATTCGGATAAGCACCGCATGCTTGATCTGGACAACACTTGCTTCGATGTCGACGGCCGCTGATCCGGCAAGCACGGTAGGAAGCAAGAGTTGGCTTGGTTTTCGAGGTGATGGAACCAGCCGTGGGAATACCGCTGCCCCCGCGAAACTGGCACTCGGCGACAATGGAAATCTGGCTTGGAAACTCGAGATGCCAGGCCGCAGTGTTGCCGGCCCCATTGTGATCGGTGACCTTGTCGTAACGACAAGTTCGAGCGGGCAGGACGGAGAGGTTCTCCACGTTAGCGGAGTAAATCTAAAGACAGGAAAACTGGAATGGGAACAGAGGTTCCGAGCAACAGGTCGACCGTTCTGCCACCCCACCAGTGCAAATGCAGCTCCGTCACCCGCCAGCGATGGGCAACGGATTTTCGCTTTCTTTAGCAGCAATGATTTAGCCTGTCTTTCACTCAGCGGCGAATTGCTCTGGTATCGCGGACTCGGCTACGACTATCCCAAAGCAGGCAACGATGTAGGCATGGCCTCATCCCCGGTCGTCGTTGACGGAGCGGTGATCGTTAAAGTGGAAGCACAAGGCGATTCGTTTGCGGCAGCCATCGATGCGGAAACCGGTGAGAATCTGTGGAGACTCGCCAGACCTCAAATGTCAAACTGGGCGTCACCCTTGGTCATCCGACGCCCAGATGACCGTAATGAGGTTGTCATTCAATCACGTCAGGGTGTGATTGCCGTTGACCCCCGTTCAGGCAAAACACAGTGGTCGACCCAAGAGGGTGGATCCGCCATCCCATCACCAACTGCGACAGCTGGTTTGCTGATCCTACCCAGTGATGAAGTAATCGCATTGAAAGTGGGTGCAAGCGCCAGTACACCGGAAGTCGCCTGGCGTAACAACAAGCTGACGCCACGAAACGCCAGCGTTGTCGCGTCAGACAAAAGGCTTTATTCACTCAAGGGATCTGTCCTCGTCGCGGCAAACCTGGAGGACGGTGAACAGATCTGGCAGAAACGTCTGAAAGGTCTCGGTAGTGCTTGGGCAACGCCTGTCCTGTCAGAAAATCGACTCTACATTTTTGATCAGACAGGCAAAGGCCTCGTCGTTGAGGATCAGGGCGAAGATGCAGAAACGCTCCACGAAATTGAACTCGGTGAAGCTGTACTTGGATCCCCCGCTATCGCGGACGGACGCTTGGTGATTCGTGCAGCAAACACTCTGTTTTGCTTCGAATAATTGATCGGAACGCTGGCTGCTGGCTTTTGATCGCGTCGCGATCAGAACTTGATTTGCGTTCCAGCCAAAGGTTCCAAACACTGCTGATCGCGAAACGCGGCAAACAGGCAAAAAGACAGTTGCAAGCATTTCCTGCAGCCTTCAATGCCTAGCGTTCCACAGACGCATGAGCGTTTGCTAATCCCACTGGACGCAACGCAGGGAACCGCCACTGAGCAAGAGCTAGCGACCCAAACAATACACCGGAAAAGAACAAATCGCCCGTCAACGTATTCTGAAAGAAAGGGATCGCGAGCGTGTAACAAGAAACCATACCGGTCCACGTTACGGGATAAGACATGAACCAGCAGGCACCGTTGGTAACGATAAAGAAGAAGGCTGCACCGGCGATGGACATTCCAGCAATGGGCAGCGGGCGGAGGCGGGATTGAATGCGACTGCCAAGCCATACGTTGAATAGGAAACAACCGTACACAACTGGCATCAGCGTGTGCATACCCAGCCACAAATCACTCAAAAACATGGCAGTCAACGGAATCAAAGCTGCGCGAAGTCGTGATCCCAAAGTCGCTCCTGCAAAAAGAGCGATGGCGCCTATCGGCGAAAAATTGGGTGGGTAAGGCAAGAAACGTGCCACAACACCAATCAAGATCAAGCCGACAATCAAAAGGATTCCCGGGAGCTGGAAACTCACTCTGGAATTTGGAGAGGGCAATGATTTTGATTCATTCTTGTTTCTGCTTCTTAACATGTTCGTTCCTCGTGGCTCACTCGATTGAATTAAGTTGGTTCAAGCCCAACACAAAAGCGTAATAGCTAGGGGCGCCGTGTCCCCAGAACTACCCAATGGCAGCAGTCTCGTACTCGCCGGCGAATCTTTGGCATGTGGCTGGACTTCGGGACTCTGAGTTCACAATGGCGTACTCAAGTCTTTTTTGTGCGGCCCGTTCCACAATCATGCTGCGTTCTTTATTGCTGGCTCGCATCCAAACGGTTATGTCTGTTTTGGTTCGGAAACATCCCGTACACAATCCCGCAGCCTCAGAGAGCACACAATCTCCGGAGCACGGAGAAGGAACAGGATCGCATGATGATACAGTTGCCTCCTGAGGGCTCTCTGCGAATTCAACCCCGGATGGTTCTTGCAGCTGCTGAACTGAACGCAGTGGCGAAACTGGATCGGCAGTTTGAACAGCGACTTGTTCGCGTGGACTGTGCATAGAAAACATTCCGTTGTAGCGACGGAATGACGGTATCAATCCCTCCGGGGCACCAGAAAACGGGGCGTAGGGATTGATGTACCGACTGCCCGAAGCCGAGGCAAGTAATGGCATCATTTCTCAGGCAGGTCTTCTGGCTCTCAGCTCGTGCGAAACTTGTTCCCTTCCCGCGTTCATCACGCAGTGGCTAGCCAAGTTTCTCGCCGAATACAGCAGCGGTCCTGCGCCGGATTCACACCGGCTTCCCTTTTCATCTCCAACTCAATGGAGACACCTGAGACGCGGAGTATAGAGATCAAATCCCTACGTTGCCATACAAGCTGATAAAAAGTTGCGAAAAAACGTAAACGACGGGTTCCCGACAAGCCCCACCGGGTAGCAGCAGTCGCTGCTCTACCGACGGCCTGTCGATAGCGGCCCGGTTCTACTGACGGGCCTATTCACTTGTAGTGCCTAGGCAGTCGTAGCGGATCAACCATAGCGACGAAACGCGTCTGCTGACTTCATTTTTTCAGCTTTGATTCGCCCACCGGATATTTTCTCGCCGGCAGGATCCACATAAACACGACCGCTTCGCTTGATCTGCGGATCAACATTCAGCACGTGAATATTAAAAATGAACCCCGTATCACTCGTTGCCTTGAACCAGTGGACATTGTCTTTGTGGTCAGAAATTGTCGAATACTCACCACGCCCAAATCGACGATCAACGGTGGGTTTGATAATCATGTGATCGTCCGTTTCATCAAGACGATCATAATGCTTACCTTCGAAATCACCCTGCAGAATCAAGAAGGAGGTTGCCATATTGTTGTGACCGTGAGGCACCACTGATCGCCCTTTGCGCAGTGCAAACATCTGGTGTCCGAAAACAAGATCGGTGGGCAAACCCTCGACCTTGGGAAAGGTGGCGCGAAACGATTTCTCGCCTCGATCACGAAACTCGACTGTCTTTATCAGTTGTTCGAAATCAACAAACGTCAAAAACTCTGCCAAGTCCACCTGCGAGAACAATTGCTCAACCTGCGTTTGCCAGTCCGTTTGCTTGAGTTTCTGGCCTTTCAAATCAACGCTCATCCGATTCACATCTGCGAGCCACTTTGCTGCAATCGGCTTGACGGTTTCTGCAATCGCACCCGACGCCATCACAGTTTCCAACATCGAATACGTCAGCAATGACCCAAGAACCTGTTTACCAAAACCGCGACGGTCTTCAGTTTCTCGTTCCTGCATGGCAATCTCAATTTCTAAAGAGGGACTCGTAACGGTTTTGAAAGGGGAGGATGAATTATAGATGAAACCGATCACTGGTTCACCAGAGTTCATCGCCAACATGTAATCAAAACGTTATTTCGACAGGTGCCGCGCAAATAGCCCGATGTGACCAAAAACCACAGCATTGAAGACTGAAACGACATTCACATAGTCCATAAAGCGTCTTTCTTTACGCTTCATAGGGTGGTTGCCCGCCAAAGCCTGCCCTCCTGATCGACAAAATCCAGATCCGAAGGTCTGCAAGCAACGGAAACAGGGCATTGCAAATGGCTTGAGCCCACCTTCCACACGGCAATCACCGTGAATTCTTTGGCAGGTTACGCTAGAATCTGGGCAGCCTCTCTTGAGACATTTACGTGTCGTTTCATGACGCAGTCCTGCCGTCTGAATTCCGCTAACTCTCATCTCGATCCCACCATGCCAAGTGTCGTCATACGTTTCCATCTCGGCTTGCTTTGCATCTGTGCAACTATCACGCCGGGCAATGCAGCCGAGGTCGTGAATTTCAATCGTGACATCAAGCCGATTCTTTCCGACAAATGTTATGCGTGTCACGGCCCCGACGAGGGGCAACGTCAGGGCGGCGGCGACGATGGCCTTCGGTTTGACGTTGAAACAAACGCGAAATCTGACCTTGGCGGGTATGCCGCGATCGTCCCCGGAAAGCTAGACGACAGCGAACTTGTGCGACGCATTCTCTCGGATGATCCGGACGAAGTCATGCCGCCGCCAGAGCACACCAAAAATCTCACACCAACAGAAATCTCACTACTTAAGAATTGGATTTCGCAGGGGGCCGAGTGGTCGGGGCACTGGGCATACGAGCCACTGAACAGTTCTGTTGAACGGACTGGGAACTGGATTGATGAACTGGTGCAGGCAGAGCTTTCCTCAGATGGAATCAGTGCCTCAGCAAAAGCTGAAGACCACATTCTGACAAGACGCCTATTCTTTGATCTAGTCGGATTGCCTCCATCCAAAGAGGAACTCGACGCATTTCTCAACGACACTTCCAAAGATGCATGGGAACAACAGATTGATCGACTGCTGGCCTCACCACACTTTGGTGAGCGGATGGCAATCTACTGGCTCGACTTGGTGCGTTACGCCGACACTGTCGGATACCACGGCGACCAAGATGTAAGTGTCTCTCCCTACCGTGACTACGTCATCAACGCATTCAATTCCAACATGCCCTTCGACCAGTTCACACGAGAACAATTGGCGGGAGACCTGATCACCAACCCCACTCAGTCCCAACTGATTGCCTCGGGCTACAACAAACTCGGAATGATGTCCGCCGAGGGTGGTGCACAGCCCAAGGAGTACCTGACCAAATATGCGTCTGATCGCGTCCGCACCGCATCAACCGTGTGGCTTGGTTCAACGCTGGGATGTGCGGAGTGCCACAACCACAAGTTTGATCCGTTCACACAAAAAGACTTCTATCAGTTCGCATCATTCTTTGCTGACATCAAAGAACGCGGATTGTACGCGGGCGCTAATCGCGATGGGGCATGGGGCCCTTCGGTCAAAGTTGCCGATGACGAATTGGCTGACCTGCTCAAGGCAATTGACAGTCGACTTGCCGAGATGCAAGACGCTTACGAATCAACGGATGTCAGCCAACCCTTTCAGCAGTGGGTTACTGATCAGGAAACGGCAAACACGACGTGGAAACCGATGGTACCGTCAGCCATGTCTGCTTTGCATGAAACCAAGCTGGTTGCCCAGCCAGATCACTCGATCCTTGCATCCGGCCCGGGGCACGAGACAAATACCTACAGTGTGACGCTAAAAGACCAGGCCGAGAAACTGAACGGTATTCGAATCGAGGTCCTGCCGCATGACTCGCTGCCCAAAAAAGGTCCCGGCCGCGCGGGGAACGGAAACTTTGTCATCAGCGAAGTCAAAGTTCACTCTGTCGACGCGGATGGCAAACGCACCCCACTAAAACTCGTCAACGCGAAGGCATCTTTCGAACAAGCCGACGGCAACAGCAACCCATACAAAGGCTGGAAGGCCATCGCCGCCATCGATGGTGACAGCAAGGGTGCAACTTGGGGCTGGGCAGTCATGCCTCAATCCGGGAAATCCAATTCGTGGATCGCAGAGTTCGAAACTCCCCTGCACCAGGAATCGCCCATCACTCTTCTGGTCGAAATTGACCAAAACCACACAAATCTGGGCCACACGCTGGGATGTTTTCGACTATCAGGCACCAGTGGCAACGTCAGATTAGATCCCAAGCTGGAACTTCCAGCCGCAATTCAAACTATCATTGCCATCGCCGCTGACAATCGCAGTGATGAGCAAATCGAAAAGTTACTTTCCCACTATCGCACAATCAGCCCGCAACTGGCCGATATTCGCAGCAAAATCGAGGCCACCAAAAAGGAGCGAACCAATACGGAAAACGCTCACACAAGAAGTTCGTTGATCACCCAAGTCGTCGCCCCACGCGAAATGCGTGTTCTGCCACGCGGCAATTGGATGGACATGAGTGGTGAAGTCGTTACGCCCAACGTTCCCCATTTTCTGCCACAGATTGAAGCCAAGGACGAACGCATCAATCGCCTGGATCTAGCAAATTGGCTGACCGCGAAAAACAACCCGATCACAGCACGAGTTTTTGTCAATCGTCTTTGGAAACTGTTCTTCGGAACGGGCTTGAGCAAGGTCCTCGACGACATTGGTTCCCAAGGCGAGTATCCCTCGCACCCCCAACTGATCGATGCTCTGGCACAAGAATTCATCGATAGCGACTGGGACATCAAACACATGGTACGACTGATCGTGGCCTCCCAAACTTACCAACAGTCGTCATTGCCTCGCCCAGAATTGGTCGAGACCGACCCTTTCAATCGATTACTCGCACGGCAATCACGGTACCGTTTAGATGCAGAACTGATTCGCGACAATGCACTTGCAGTCAGTGGTCTGCTGGTCGACGAAATTGGAGGCCGAAGCGTGAAACCTTATCAACCCGCAGGCCTTTTAAGACACTTGAACTTTCCCAGACGAACCTACAAGCAAGACACCGGAAACGAACAGTATCGCCGTGGTGTGTATACCCACTGGCAACGACAGTTCTTGCATCCCGCCATGAAGTCGTTTGACGCGCCTGCACGCGAGGAATGCACTGCAGAACGACCGCGATCCAACACACCGCTGGCTGCATTAGTGCTACTCAATGACCCCTCGTACGTCGAAGCCGCCAGAGTGTTTGCTGAGCAAATCCTGGCCGGTAAGATGACCACTGACGAGGAACGGGTCACGCAAGCGATACGGCAAGCATTGAGCCGTGACCCGAATGAACAAGAGATAAAAATCCTGACCGAGCTAACGCAACAGCAGCGATCCCATTACCAGGCCAATCCAGAAGCGGCAAAAGAATTGATCACCATAGGGTTGGCGCCTGTCAATGATTCACTTGACCCGATTGAAACAGCCGCTTTGCTATCGGCGACCCGGGCCATCATGAACATGCACGAATTCATCACACGCAACTGACTCACCGTTCACTTTTCAGCCACCGCTGGATTCATCGAAATGCAAAACTCTCTCGCCAGTCACCTGTGTCGCCGCACCTTTTTGCGTCAAGGCTCCTATGGAATCGGTGCCGCAGCATTAGCGGCAATGCTGGACCCCAGCCAAGCCTCAAGTGCTGATTCTAACATCGAGGTTCCGGAGTGGAACGGTATCTATCCCGTCAAGAATGGAGCGGGACGCATCAAGCGTGTGATTCACTTGTGCATGGCCGGAGGCCCATCCCATCTCGAGACACTCGATCCCAAGCCTGAATTGGGAAAGATGGATGGAAAGCCGATGCCGAAGTCTTACACCGAAGGCAAACAAATCGCGCAACTGCAGGGGCAGGCAAACAATTTGAAATGCCTGGGGCCGCAACACGAATTCAAACGATTTGGCAAATCTGGTCTAGAAATCAGTTCCATACTGCCTGAAATTGGATCCATTGCTGATGACATCTGTGTCATCCGTTCGATGCAAACAGATCAAATCAATCATGATCCAGCGCACACATTGATGAATACGGGCACATCAATTCCCGGACGTCCCTCGATGGGCTCGTGGTTGCTTTATGGCCTAGGCAGTGAATGCGACAACCTACCTGGCTACGTGGTACTGACCTCCGTGGGCGGTGGCCAGTCGCAGCCCATCGCAGCCCGCCAATGGCATAGTGGCTTCTTGCCAAGTCGTTTTCAGGGAGTCGAGTTCCGTTCCCAAGGTGACCCAGTCCTGTATGTGAACAGCCCCAAAGGGGTTAATCTAAAAAGTCAACGTGAAGTCATTCGAGCTGTTCAATCTCTCAACGATGTTGGTAATGCGACTTATCAGGACCCCGAAATCGCGACGCGAATCGCACAGTATGAACTCGCGTTCAAAATGCAGACATCGACTCCGGAATTGATGGACCTGTCCAACGAACCGCAACACATCCTTGACCTTTATGGCACCAAGGGTGGAGATGGTTCATTCGCATCGAACTGCCTGCTGGCAAGAAGACTCGCTGAACGTGGCGTACGCTTCATCCAACTTTACCATCGTGGCTGGGATCACCACGGTGGCATCAAGGGTGGCTCTCAGACGACTGCCAAATTCGTCGACAAAGGAACCGCGGCATTGGTCAAGGACCTCAAGCAAAGGGGAATGCTTGATGAAACGCTGATCATCTGGGGCGGGGAATTTGGACGCACACCAATGGCTCAAGGCTCGGGACGCGATCACCACATCATGGGTTTTTCCTGCTGGATGGCGGGCGGCGGAGTCAAACCAGGGTTTTCTTGGGGAGCCACCGACGAACTCGGCTACAGCGCAGTTGAAAACAAAGTTCATGTTCACGATTTGCACGCCACCATGCTGCACCTATTCGGAATCGACCACAAGCGTTTGACCTATCGATTCCAAGGCAGAGACTTCCGCCTTACCGATGTGCACGGGAACGTTGTCAAAGAGATTCTGGCCTGACCGCAGCATGCTGAGACGACGGAAGGTAGATGTCAGAAAACGGCCACCGCTCAAATACCAACTGAACTACACGGGCCTTCGTCTCGTTATTCAGGAAGTCCGATAGTTTGAATTGGCAGTTTTTCAAAAGCGGAACGACGGAGCATCACCGCAGTGGGAAGCGGCAAGGAAGCAGTGCATCGAAACGCCGAACAATGAGCAATCGTCATGCGTCTTGGACACGCGGTCTGAATGCTTATTTTCAACGTTCGTCTTCAATTTCGGACACTTGTCTCATCACGAGCGGGACAGATTGCTTTAAATTTCGTGAGGGCCGTTGTTCCAAGCCTTGAGATCCTGCGTCCCCTAATTTTTCCACAGCCTGATCAGCCAACGCTTTCATTTTCACAATGACGTCCGGGTTCCGCGTTGTAACGTCAACCTGCTCTCGCAGATCCGACTTCAGATCAATGAGTTTGCCCGGTCTTCCTTTTTCTTTGACGTTAGGATCATTCCATCTCGGATAAGTACTCGCCAAGGGCAAGTGCCATTTCCAATTCCCCCAGCGAATCGCCTGCAACTGCCGACGTCGATAGTAATAGAACACTTCATGGGGTGACTTGGCTCCCGGATCACCACGGAGCAAGCTTGAAATATCCCGACCGTCGATTACCCTTTTTGGCAGCTTCGCCCTCGTCAATGCACCAATGGTTGGCAACAAGTCCATCGTCGTGGTCATTTCCGAACAGACGCTCTGAGCTGGAATCACGCCCGGCAATCGGGCAATCATGGGGACCCGCATTCCACCTTCCATGGTTGACCCTTTGTTTCCAGCCAACGGCGCATTAGAACCTCCATTTCGGCCATTCGATCCATTGTCCGACGTGAAGATCACCAAGGTCTGGTCGGTCAAACCAAGACGGGCCAAGCAATCAAGAATTTGCCCGGTTGACCAATCGATCTCCTCAACCGAATCTCCGTAGCGGCCATTCTTACTTTTGCCATGAAACTGCTCGGAGGCAAAAAGTGGGAGATGCGGAAAGGTGTGCGGCAAATACAATAAGAACGGTTGATCGCGGTTCTGCTCAATGAACTCTACCGCCTCTCGGGTGTACTGCTGAGTGAGCTCTGCCTGGTCCGCTGGCGCTTCAATCACGGTTGCCTGCTCCACTAAGGGCAACGGAGGATCACCGCGTCCGGCTTGCTGCATGTCGTTGGAATAGGGGATTCCAAAGTACTTGTCGAAACCATGTGCAACAGGCAGATGCTCTACTTGATCACCCAGGTGCCACTTACCAATGCATGCCGTAGCATACCCGGCGGCTTTCAACATTTCAGGCATCGTCGTCTCACCGGGACTCAACCCTCGCCGGCTTCTGGGAATCAACACCCAGTGCCCAGTTGCATCTTCATGCAAACCGACACGCCGGGGATAACATCCAGTCATCAAGCTTGCACGTGATGGTGTGCAGACTGGACTCGACGAATAGAAATCGGTATAGCGTTGGCCCTCGGCAGCCAACCGATCAATATTGGGCGTCCGATTGACAGTCGAGCCATAGCACCCAAGGTCGCCATATCCCAAATCATCACAGAAGATCAAAACCACATTCCAAGGTTTCTCGACACTCGAGTTCTCTGCGAAAACGGCTCGCTCAATCGAGCAACAAAACAGCAGAAGAGCTAACAGGGGAAACTGTACTCGATCCACGCTTCTATCCAAATCGGTGACGGGCCGGAACTTGAGACTCACAACCTTATTATGCGTCAGCAGCCCGCAAGTGCACAACCTTTGGCAAATCACCGCGAGCTTTCCTCACTGACTTGACGGGTTGCATTCAGTTCAGTCCCGTACCAGCCTGCCGTCAAAGTGCAAAAAACCCCTGCGCAGAGTGTGTCACACGGGCATCAGGTGGAGCATCACGAAGCGGAGGCAGGTGTCAGCCACCACGCTTGTAACCAGACTTGTCTTTTTGGAAATTTTCATACTTCTTTCCACTATCGTCTCGGTTTTCCTTCCCGTATCCAGACTTGCCACCTTGGTCACCTGATCCATACTTCTGCATGTAGATCTGCTTTGCCTCGGTTCCTGTGATTCCTTCACGGCTCTTGAGGATCTGCTGATATCTTTCCATTGCGACCCGCCTCGCATCCGATTTCCGGGAGTCTGCTTCACCACTCCACTTAGCGTTTGCAGCAGCGGCAGCCTTTGCAGCAACAACCTGGCTTGCTGCAGGCTTTTGTGGTGCAGGTTGGGAAACCGCGGAAGTTGGCGGCGCGGCAGTCCTTGTGCTGGCAGAAACCTCAGCAGTCTCATTCGCAGCGTCCATCATATCGTCGACTGGAGTCACGATTAATTCCCAACTGTGCAGCATGCCCCAACGTTCACTGCGAGATCCTCGCACAACGAGTTGCCAAACGCCTTTGACACTTTTGCCATTAAAACTTGACAGGCTCGGCTGTCTTTTCAATGCTGCTTCGGGAATGAACGAACCTTGAAACGGAGGCCTCGCTTTTGTGATGGGCAGTTGTGCCTGGTCATCAAAGACGCTTCCATCAAAGTGGTCATCGTGCCCACCGACTTCGGTGAAAAGCTCGACACGCTGCCCATCAGGTCCGGTCAGAAATGCATCGAGGTAGGAAGTATGCGAGTGGGTGATTGAGAGACGAACGTTCACGTCGCCGGCGACAAAATCATCAAGCACTTCGATTTCTGAGATCACAGTTTTCTTCGGAGCCAGCACTTCGGCATCGTTATTAGAATAGTTACCACCAACAAGCGCTTTTGCGTTCAGCACTTCACTGGCCGTGAGCAAGCCGTCCCCATTCCCATCGTACGAGGCGAACTCAGCAATCTTTTCGTTGGTCCACTCGGTCGTGAACTCAATCATCGCAATCTGGTCATCACGATTTTCATCAAGTTCAAAGAACCAGCCAGGCAGTCCCTCACCAAGATCACCGATTTCTTCCTGCAACTCGAGCAGATACGCGTGCAATTCTTCCCGTGAGAGCACCCCATCGCGATCAATATCGATTTTACCCGGCGGAAATCCAAGGCTGACAGTCTCGTCTTTCTCAAGCCGACCGTTCCTGTTTTTGTCAAACCGTCCGAGCACAGTCGCCGTCAAATAATACTGACTACCTCGACGCCACCACTGGCTACTTTCCTGTCGATTGGGCTCCTGACGCGTCACCGGCTGAATGCCATTGCCAACCCTGCCAGCTTTACGAACCAATTCTTGTGACGCACCGGATAGCAGACGACGCCTCGCGTAACGCTGTGCCAATTCGAGGCGACTCAAACGATCGTCCTTGTCCAAATCCTCTTCAAATGGCTGGCGATGTGTCCAAACAGCTCTTTTGGATTCAGCATGGTCAATGTACCCATCACCGTTGCGATCCGAGCGTTTCAGAGTCCGATCCGCTTCATCCAAATCGGCTTGAATGTATGGAAACTTTACGACGGGCAAGCCAAACTCCGGAACAAGTTCAGCTTCCGGGTCCGGCACAAACGATTTCACCGACGCCTCTGACTCCGGTGCAATGCGTTCACCTGCAACGCCGTTCTGCAACGCAAAATAAATTCTCGCCGCTTCTTGCCAACGTCCTATGTCGTAGGCACGCGTCATCGACATTCGACGCGACTCGGCCAATCTCTCTAAGTAAGGTCGAGCAAGCGGCGTAATTTCCTCAGGATCGATATCACCGTTCTGGTTGCGATCGAGTTTCTCGAGCGATTCCCGCAATCCAGATTGCGCAGCAGCCTGGCTGGACACGGTGCAGGACAAACCCCAGGCAACCAAAGCCAGCAAGACCAACCAACGTTTCTTACGTCCAACCATCGGAATGTTCCCCAAGTGCTGTTAGCGTCCAGTGGATTTTGTTGACCGGGACGATGATGAAGGTGTGGTTCGGCTACTGCTTGAAGAGGAAGGACGACGACTTGATGAGCCCTCTTCGCCGAGCATCACCTGCTGCAACAATGTTTCAAAGATCAGTCCATTGGAAGGTGCGACTACCTCAATCGTCTGTTCGCCACGGAAATCGATCACCTTCACCAACCGTTCGACTTCCTGAAACAGCTGCTCTGGAGCCGTAACAACAAGCGAATTACTTGGTTCGTGCACAGCAATGGTCATCTGAGGCTCGAGGTTCCTCGCCGCAGATGACTTCGGAGGAGTCGCTGCTTTCTTTGACTTGCTGTCGGGCTCGCGTGAATCAGGCTTCTGCGGAGCACGAGGCTGTCCGGGTTGTTGACCAGGCTGGCCAGGTTGCCCGATGCTTGACGCAACCACTCGCCCGGCAAAGGCTTCGCGGATCACAGCCGCCATTTCAACAGCCTTGATGTTCGCCAATTCGATCACGTGTGAATGCCCATAAGTCTTGACGTCTGCCAAGCTGTTACTTCGATCAATGATTTTAAGGTAGGCATCAACCTGTTCAATCTCCGAAGCCGACCCTTGGGCGATCAAACGGTTCAGACGCGTATCCGCCACGACAGACATCGAAGTACCCGCTGTCAGCGTCATGACGCCATCGCGAGTTGTCAAAAAGCTTCCCAGCATGGACCCGGATGAAGACAGAAAGCCGTTGACCAAGGAACCTGCCTGCCCCTCCATGGCGGCTTCACCCCCATCCAGTAAATCAGCAAGGAAACGCAAAGCATCATCTGCTTTGGTGTATTGAAGATAGAAAACCACTGGCGGCGAAGGCATCGTATCCAGTGGCCCGGTTACGGCACGCAAATGCTCCTCAAAACGATCCAATGCGGCAGGATCCTCTGACTGCAGCATCAATCCGCGAGGTGTCATCTGCAGGCGAATGGCAGCAGAATCCTCCTGTGCCGCGGTAAGCATATGCAACGGGCTAGATTTCAACATCGCCTCTACATTTCCGTTGCCGGTTGCCTTGGGCCGTTCGATACTGCCCGCCGGTTGATCCTCTGCCGGTTCTGAACGTTTCTTGTTCACCTTTTGCTCTTCTGGATCATTCACAACCCGTTCAATGTTAGCCGTGTCGGCGTTACCTAAAGAACGGTATCGAATGACCTCATTATTACCCCGCCAAAACTTGACTGCGGTATCGAGCAATTCCTCAGCATTCTCACCCTTGAGAGGCACGATTCGCAAACGGTTGCCGCTATCAAGTGCCTGTACGGAATCAAGGCCCTCAACAATTTTCTTAATCTGCTCCAAGTCCGCCTTTTTCGCTCGCACGAATAAACGCATACTGCCTGGATCTGCATCAATTCTTGGCGCTTCGGGATCAATGTCATCGGGGTCGTCCAACGAATCAGGCAGATCCAGCATTTCGTCCAGCAAGCTGATCACAAAGTAGGGGTCAACCGTTTTCAAAGGAATCACGGCAAACTCAGCTTCAGTTGCTTGCAACTGCGAAACCGTCCCCTGGATTTCTTTCTGGATAGCTTCCGGAGCAAAAGCAACAATCGTGTTAGCCGCTTCATCCATCGAAAGCCTGATCGTGTTGGTTCGGCCTGCTAATAACGTTTGCAAAACGTTGTAAACCGTTTCCACGTTTCCACCAGTCACGGCATGCGAGCGAAGAACCGATGCACCCTCCTCGCTAGTTTCCTTCTGCTCTGGCTGGTCAACTGCCTTAACCAATCCCTCGAGCAACTTCACCTTGTCTTCCATTCCCGTGACAAAAATATTCTTCCCAAGTATGTCGGCTGAAATGCTCACGTCGATCCCGATCATTTCGCCAGTGGCGAGGCCGAGATGAGGGCGAGCCACGAGCAATACATCCTCGGCCGAGACGTGCTTCAGTGCGAAGCTTTCAACGACCGTGCCGTTCGCCATTTCATCCGGAGTGAATTTTGAAAGGATCGCCTGCACGCTGCGAAGCTTAGACGCAGTGTCAGTGACCATCAATTGCTTTGTTTTGCCCAGCACCTCAGGGGGAGTCATGAGGTTCATGACAGAGAGTTCCTGAACAGCTTCCTCGGGATCGATGTCACCGAGAGGGAAAAGACACTTCACAACCTCATGACGTTTGCGGTCCTTCAAGTCCTCGATCGTGACTAATTCAGCCATCGCATCCAACTGCTGCATACTCCGCTGGTCACCTAAGTTGATGACAGAGAGCAACTGGCCACTTCGGACCAAGGTAAATCCTTCAGGTAACAAAAATAAATTAATGCGGTCGATTGCCTCTGCATGCGTGAACACTCGAGGATCAGAATAAGTGAAACTACCAGTCGGCAATTCTGACATTTGCAACGCCAAGGCACCCTCATCTGCCAGCCATCGAATCACCTCTCGCCAAGCGACTCCGTCGAAGGAAAATCGTAGGCTGTCGTTGGGCACTTTGGGTTCAAAAATCACTTCAGGCTCACCACCCCCATTTTCGGAGTCTTGGTCAGCCATCGCTTTGCCCAACAAGTCTGCCAAGGATTTGCCTGGATCTTCCTCCGGCAACACAGGGTTTGATTCACTCTCTGTCTGAGCTTGAGAAACCGGAGCAACCTCCACAGCAGGGGCCGGCACTGCTGGCTCGCTTTCCTGTCCCGAGGATTGTGGAAGCGCAAATCCGGCTACCAACGCAACTAGCGACAGGAGTCGGAATGAGCGAGAGTGGCAACGCTGAAAAGCAGTCATGCAATTTTGCTAGGTGTAGGGTGATTGGCGAGTTCGGGTCGTGGGAAATAATCATCTCGCAGCGTGGTCAAAAACACGACACTGACGATCTCTTTCACTCTCCTCATTCACTAGGATCAACGCGTCGTGAACTCACCCTGCGGCGAGATACCTCTGGTTGGTGAGCGAGCAGCACCGGTCGGGCGGGAATCAAACCCGAACCTTTCGGCTCCGATTGATCAAAAACGGCACTATTGAAGCGTAGTGGAAAGACCCCGCTAGTCAAGGTTTCTTTCTGTATCTAACGCAGTGAAAAGCGGCGTTTCTGCAGGTCTTAGCATCAATTGCAGCACATCGCTTGGTTTGCCTCGATAAAGACCAAACAAGCCACACTTTGCGTGTTTCTGCAATCAGCCATAAAAACCCGCCAACCCGACCAAATATTCCAAACAGCACATGGCTGATAAAGCTCATATGCCCATCGACCAAGCACCATCGAAGCAGCGGTGAACTCGCATGTCAAACGACCGCAAACCGACTGAGGTGCACAAACGCACACATCTCAATCAACTGGGCCACAAGCCTTCAATTGCGCACCAACCCTGGCGTTTGCGTCCCAAAACCAGTCGCGACATAAGTTTTAAAACGCCGAATCGCAAGGTTCAGCAAGTTGACCAAAGCTTCACTGAAAACAGGAAGCAAAAAAACAAGTATCCCAGCACAAAAACAGCCGAGAGAAATGCGTTTTAAACACTCCTAGGATAAGAGAACACCAACAGGCTTCCGCCGATCCGTGGCAATAGCGTCCGAAAATCAATCCTCAAAATCGAATCTCAGGAGTGCATTCCCGAGGTAAGCATGAAAAATCCCGCGTTATCGTTCACCACGCCGAGGACCATCAGGACCACCACGCCCGGGACCATCACCTTCGCCTGGACCACGCCGAGCTCCATCAGGACCACCACGGCCGGGACCATCACCTTCGCCTGAACCACGCCGAGCTCCATCAGGACCACCGCGCCCAGGACCATCACCTTCGCCTGAACCACGCCGAGCTCCATCAGGACCACCACGGCCGGGACCATCACCTTCGCCTGGACCACGACGGGCTCCATCAGGACCACCACGCCCAGGACCATGACTTTCGCCTGGACCACGCCGAGCTCCATCAGGACCACCACGGCCGGGACCATCACCTTCGCCTGGACCACGACGGGCTCCATCAGGACCACCACGGCCGGGACCATCACCTTCGCCTGGACCACGACGGGCTCCATCAGGACCACCACGCCCTGGACCATGACTTTCGCCTGGACCACGCCGAGCTCCATCAGGACCACCACGGCCGGGACCATCACCTTCGCCGGGACCACGACGAGCTCCATCAGGACCACCGCGGCCGGGACCATGACTTTCGCCTGGACCATGACTTTCGCCTGGACCACGACGGGCTCCATCAGGACCACCGCGGCCAGGACCATTCGACTGTTGCCCTTGATGACCCCGTTCAGCTTGCTCATCCGGAGCGTGTCGTCGCCCCTGCTGTTGCATCTGTCCACGCATCCAAGGTGGTCCACCTTGCATTCCTGATGGGCGTCCTTTCTGCATCCAAGGCGGTCCACTCCGCATGCCTGATGGCCGCCCCGTGCTGCGACCGCGTTCTTGCATTGCTCGCATCCAAGGCGCATTTCCATTCATTTGCGGTGGCCCCATTTTGCGTTCACCAATACCATGCTTCTGACCTTGGGAATTACCTTGTTTTCCCGACGGTGCTCCGCGTCGGTGACCATTAGCGGATCCATGCCCACGATCTGCATTTGATCGAGAAGGTCGTGACGATCGATCATGATGCATTCTTCCGCGACTTGATCGACTCGGCCCACCTCGCATATCTCTGCTTCCTTTCGATCGTTCAGCGTGTGATGAACGTCCACGATGATGTCCACTGGAAGGTCCGCCTCTCTCTGTGCTTCGACCGTTGGATCGATGATGCATCTCACCGCTGGATCGCTTTGAACCTCGCGAACTCATTTCAGCACGCGATCGTGAAGGGCGACCACCTTGACTGGGACCACGAGATGCGCCGGGACCGCGTTTGCTCTGCATTTTTGAGCCGTGCTGCATGTTTCTAAACATCATTGCCTGGGGTGGCCCACCGCGATGCATTCCCATCGGCGTTCCACCAAACCTCGGTGATGTCTTTCCAGACTTCGCACCCGCGGCCCATGGCGGGCCTCCTCCAAACGAAGGCTTTTGCGCGGATGCAGTTTCACACTGAGGTAAAACAAAACAGGCTGAAACAGCCAGTACCAAAACACGAGTTAACATGATTCCGATCCAATCCTTCAGTATTCAATAAGCGTGACGACGCACCGAATCACCGACAATCAATACATCATCAGCAAGCAGGCGCAGCAGATAATTTGCTGTGCGGCACGGATCAAGCCTCTTTAATTACCAGTGCCATAGCTACCAAAACCCCGCCCAACCGTCGAGGTTCCGAAGCATCCCCGAAAGTCATTAACAATTGGCACACCGCCCAAATGAGTCACCCGAACGTTTTTTCACGCGTCTGTGACAAGCCGGACACGGGTAGAAAACACGCATCGGTTAAGATCGGAACTGCAACGACGACTCTGCTATAAATTAGGGCTATCAAGCCCAATGCCTGGGTATCTGCCCCAACCCCTGCCATCAAACAAGTCACTTCATGAAAAATCTCATTGCGACGACGGTCGCTGTCTTTTGCATGACACCACTTCTGACGGCATCGAGTCAAACCCCGAACAGCAACGCCATTCACGTGCTAATTTGGGACGAGCGTCAACCAACTCAGGCCGTCGCTTATCAAGACTTTTTGGGTAACGAAATCGCCAAACGACTCACGGATCAAACCACCGATTTTGAGATCCGCTCTGTGGCTCTGGATGATGCTGACCAAGGTCTCACTGCTGGCAATCTGGAATGGGCTGATGTGATCATCTGGTGGGGACACGTTCGGCAGAGCGAGGTTCCCGAGGAGAAAGCACGCTTGATCGTGGATTACATACGAGAAGGAAAGTTGGACCTCATAGCGTTGCACTCGGCTCACTGGGCTCGCCCCTTCATCGAGGCAATGAACTGGCGCAGCATCGAGGACGCCAAGCAGCACTTCCAACAGAGCGGTTGGAAAGGTGAGTTCCTGATTGAATCCGTCAAGCCACCACGTGAACGCACCGTCCCCATCCACGGCAGCGAACTCACGCCATCCTATTTCGGCTACAAAAAAAACCAAAACCAATTCCAAGCCATTGTACAGTTGCCTTGGTGCTGCTTCCCTGACTACCGACCTGATGGCGAGCCCGGGCTCCTCACCACCCAATTGCCCGACCACCCCATCGCCCGAGGTTTGCCGCAAACGTTCCAAGTACCAAAGACAGAAATGTACAACGAACCATTTCATGTACCTGACCCTGACCAAGTTATCTTCGAAGAAACATGGACCAAAGGCGAACGTTTCCGGAGCGGCATGACTTGGAATATCGGCAAAGGAAAAGTCTTTTATTTCCGACCGGGCCATGAAACCTACCCCGTCTACAAGCAACCCGAGATGATTCAGGTGTTGCAAAACGCGTGTCGGTGGCTGGGCAAGTAAACCTCCCACGCGACACGACGGAAATCACCTGCTTTTGATAGCCCCCCCTACGTACACACCGACAGACGATGGCACTCACGGACAAAGTTTCCAAACAGCGAAAGCCCACAGCCGTTCGATTCAGCGCGTCCGTCCTCATTGGGACCGTCTTGACTGTCGCCTGCATCACGACAAACAACACTTGGGCACAACGCGAGAGCTCGCTGCCCGCCGGAACCGATGCTGGCCAACGCGGTGCCTCGGTAAGCTGGATTTCCGTCCCCGGCCAAGACGGTTTGTCCTACATGGCTCAACAAAGCAACGACGGCAAGCTAATTCTGACCGCGGACGAATCGTTTTTCCCAAAGCTCGGACTTGCCGGTGTCGGCACAGGCAATCAAAAAGACGTTGATGGACTCAACAAGGGTGAATCGTTCGCATCCATCGGAAAGTGGGACTCAGGAGACATAGCAGAGTGGGGACTGTTCCTAAAACAAACTGGTGAAGCTCAAGTGCGGGTTTTTTGCAATAGCCCAAATGGAGCTGGAAAATTCGAGCTGTCCATTGGTGACTCATCTACCGACGTCACCGTTCGCAAAACCCCCAAAACTCAAGTGATCACATTACGCCTAAGAATAAAAAACCTGGGCCTGCAAACGCTTCGATTGACTTGCGAACAAGCATCTTCAGACTGCACCATCCACGCAATCGAAGTGTCCGGACCAGCAGCTAGATCAGGGGCAGTGCTTCGCAAACGATGGCGTCCCGCAGCAGCACATACAAAGTTCACCACATCAAAGTCACACGGCCCCATACGCCTTTGGGTAATGGAAATGGATGCGATGCCAGGGGAACTTCCGTTCTATAGCCCGATCACAACGCCGTTTGGATACTACGGACCAACATGGCAAGCCAATGGCAAAGTGAATTCGAGTTTCAACTTCTCACTATGGTCGTTTGGTCGTGGCAAGAAAGCTCCACCCATCGAACAACTATCACATTTATTGGCGGCCGGCGACCCCAAGGCAGATCTAGGTGGTTTTTCCCATGAAGGCACCGGTGTCAAAATCCGAAACTGGGAACCACTGACAGGCCGTCAAGGCCAGAGGCAATCACTTGCACTGCGTGTCGAACCGGGGACACCCTACGACACCTACTACAGTTACTTCTACGCAAGCGACGAAAAAAGATGGCGTCTTTTCGGTGTTGGAAACAGATACAACGACGGCAAGCCTCTCAAGTCTTTGTGGGTTGGAAGCTTTGTCGAAGTCCCGGGCCGAGCATCTGTCCAACGAACAGGAGTCTACCCGAGAACCATGCGGTACCGTGGTTGGTGCATGGACACCAGCGGAAAGTGGCACCCACTGAATCGCATGGCGACCGGGAACGTCAACAAAGAAAACGGATTAACCCATACCGATCGTGGGGTCACCGACGATGGTTGGTTCTTCTTACAAACCGGGGGTTGGGCATTCCGCAAACCACCAAAAACCCCTACGATCCAACTTACACAACAGACCACGAGACCAGCCTATCTGACTGAGCAAGACATCAAGGATCTCAACAGCACGCCCTCAGCCATCGAGTTCAGTGAAGCCCCCCAACCAACGTCCCCACGCACCATTTCATTCAATGTCCGCAATGCCGGCACAACTCCTCTCGCGACGCTTTTTTACGGCAACAAGGAAGCGCTCACGTTCGCGGACCGGTGGCAACACAAAATCCAATTAGCGGAGATCAAGAACGGACAAAATCAGCTGACCCTACCGGCAACCAACACTCACGGCAATCTCCTACTTCGTCTACAACTGACAAACGACGAGGGCATCTTCTGGTCGGGAAAAACTCTTCGAATCAATCATTGATTCGCAAATATCGGAACAGCATCAACAGCCTGCTAGGCACTTTCCAACTCGTTAGCTGAACGGCTAGCAGAAACTGATGCGGATCGTGCCGCAAATAAAGCAACGGCATCTCCTCCCCTGCATCAACGCACTTCCTAAGCAACATTACCTGCATACCTTTCACCTTGCCTGCTCGGCAAAGCTGCTCTCCACCTCCCTGAAAATGCACTTCAAATGGATAGCTTGCTGTTAACGCAGGCATCCCTCTGTCTTCACTGAGATTATGAATCGTTGCTGTTGCAAACGAACCATGCTCAACTATCTCACGGTGATTATTGCGTCGACTGTAAAGGACGATCAGCATAATAAGAGCCGGCGTGGCCAAAGCAACACCCCAGTAGAATGTCCTCATATCATCCATCGCGAAGAGTGCTAAAGTCGCCAAAAACAACCCATCTAAACCCGCTGGAATCAGGACCAAACCAACAATAAGCAACCCCTTCGAAAACACTGGCTTAAGAAGACCTTGTGGCAACACACGTGGTGTTTGCAAATGCATGAACTGAACTACTTCGTCAAAACGCACGGCATTCTCACCAGCGGCTTTCCTGACATATTTCCCCCACTCAGATTCCTCTAATTGCATCGACCTTCCCCCTTTCGACCAAAAGCAAATCACCCATGGCCCGTCCGCCAGGACTGGCTTCGCTTCAAAGCATTAATAGGTACATACTGCGTTGCGAATACACACCCGCTGTAAACCTCGCGACACGAATGAATCAGTTGTGACCCTCCGAGTCTCATTTCCCGCATGATCAACTGATGACATATTGACGTCATCCCATCCACCAAGAGACAGATCAAGCTAACTCCCCTCATTACAAGATGCAAATTTCCCTCCAGCTCTGAACAGCAGCATTGCGAATGCTGTAACAGATTTCCGTCACTCAGCGAAACGCCTGCTCGTGAGCTGCGCTGAAAAAACAAAAGACGTTGGCCGATTCTTTAAGTAGAGGACGAACAACTCCGTTTCGTCATCAAGCCATCGTTGCAAAGTTTTCATCTGCATGCCTTTCACCTTCACTTCTCGCTGTACGAATTCCGCACCAGCGGAAAACTGTACTTGAACTTTGTGTTTGCACATTAACCAGTCCTCAATGCCATAGTCATCGGTCGAGTGGCGACTCTCCACGACTGCCGGCGTGCAAACACCGTCTCGCAATAACTCAAAGAAAACCGCACGCTTTCGGTAGAAAAATCCCCACACTGCAACGAGAGGCAGGAGAACAACAACACCGAACACAATGAACAATTCTTCGACCGCTTTGATCATCCCAACTGCGTACAACACGCCCCACGTGAGCGCCACCAAACCCAGCACAAACAGAGGGAGAGACATGAACCAGAAAACAACAGGAACACGCGGCACATTTTCATTCCGAAGCCGACGCGGCAGCGTCCGTGGCGGCAGTCCCCGCATGAATGCGGACACATCTTCGTAACGAACTGCTTTCTGCCCAGCCGAAGCGACCAAGGACTCGACGACAGCGAACATGCCGATCGGGGCTTTCTTTTCAAACTGCAATTCTTCAACAGAACGCGACGTGGCATTCCCACGGCCTTGGCTTGTTTCCATCGGAAGCTCACCACGACCTGTCAGCGTTTTGGCTTCAAGCTCCCCTTCCCCACTTCCAATGGCTTCAGTTCCTGCACCCCACATGTGAGAACGGTTTACAGAGCGATGCTGCGTTTCGGTGTTGCGTGCATCGACATTCTCATTTGGAATTCCTCGTTCAAGTAATTCCTCAAGGGCCTTGTCCAGCAAGTTGACGGCCCCAATCGCCTCCCTGAGATACATCTCCCACTCACCGACAGCGTTTTTCCCTTCGCGAACAAATGCAATGCATGGCCCTGCCGCATGAACCTGCCAGTTGTGACGCGAGCGGAAATAGCCAAGAAATTCGTCGTTCACGACCTCCTCAACCACATCTTGCTCATCACTTGCAATCGTATACAGCTCTGAAAAAGGCGGGAAATGAGCAACGTCGCCTCCTCGCTTGCTTTTCACTGCGATGGAATTCGTACGCGGCAGGATCGTAAACTGAGGAAATAACGCGACACAATCTGTGAAATACCAAATGGTCATATATTGTCTGTAAGTACTGTCTCCGCGTGAAATGACAACCCGCAAGTCAGCCATCACCAACTGCCTTCCCTGATACTTACCCCGAATCACATTTTCGATGAATGCTGTTTCTTTACTGCCTTTGCCAATCACCAAGTGCTTGATCTGCATCGTCAGCGACGCTGAAAGACTGGACGCGAAAAACAGCGACAGTCTCTTCGCAAGCGCGCGTACAGCGAGTTGACGCTGATACGCAAGAAACTCAGCGATCACAACGGCGGCGAGTCCAATCATCGCTGCCACAAACACAATACCGGGACGCCTATTGTTCAACCCAGCGAACAACCACCATCCCTGAAGACGAGCTAACGCAAACCAAGTGAATACAGCCACAATGCATGGAACTAGAATCAAAGGAACAAGAACGCTCACAAATTTTCGGCTCACTTCATCACTCCGTTATGCATGTTTCCGCACTTGAGTGTTGCCACGACACACAAGTCATCTAGAGACTCATTGGGTTGTTGCAAACCCCAACAATCAATTGCACGCCACAACCGCACGACAATCAATCACCAAACCAGCTAAGATCCGCCACTGTAGCAGCGTGTAACAAAAAAACGCGCCCCATCATCCCCCCGATCATGGTTCGATTTCAGATCATAGCGGAGCTGGAATCATCGTGCGGGCTCAGCAAACATGTCTTGCTGTTTTCCTTAAGTTGCATTCCGTTGGGTCAGAACGCCGCACTCTTTAGAAAAAGGTCCAAACTGCGTTCCAACGCATTACACCTCTTCGATTTTCATCCGCAAGATGTTCCTGCTCCGAAAACTCCTCAGCAAAATTGAAACAAAACAAACACAGTCACCCACCCAGATGCCGCACTTAAGTCACCCCTGATCCGCCACACATCAGTCATCAGAACAGGCTGGCATCAGCTGTGGCGATGAGGTGGGGCCGTGAATTTGCAGCACATCAGGCCCTTTTTCCTGAGGCACAAACAGGGCTCGGTCAATCGACAACTGACGGGGCTCTGTTTTGGTTAGGGAATGATGACGGTGGTATACGATAAACAACTCATTGCCATCCGGCGATTCAGTAAAACAATGATGCGCCGTACCATGCGCGTAGGACGTCGACTTCATGATAGGATTGCGTTCATACTTTTGCCATGGTCCCAGCGGACTATCTGAGGTCGCGTAACCCACTGCGTACTCGGGACTCTCAAAATGACTCCCCGAATAAGTCAGATAGTAAACCCCCTTACGTTTCAGTAGCTCTGGGCCTTCGACGATATTGCCACGGTGTCTTTCCCAAACCTGGTCAGGAACGATCATCCGTTTCAATGAATCGGCCTCAACCGTAATCATGTCATTCTTCAGGCGGCCTCCCCAAATTTCGTTGCCGCGATTGAAGTCGACATAGTAAATGTAATATTGACCATCCGTATCCTTGAACACATGAGCATCGATACGGAGACTATCAGGAGTCAGCGGCCGTTGCACTTGCTGACGAAACGGACCTGACGGAGAGTTAGCGGTAGCAACGCAGATCCGTGTATCAGCCGCATAATACAGATAAAACTTGCCGTCTCGCTCAACGATGTCCGGCGCCCAAAACCGTGAATCTCCCCAACTATCTTTGCGTTTCAGCACGTACCCTTGATCCCTCCAATGCACCAGATCCTTTGACACATGCAGTCGAATCCCATGAACCATATCTGGGGAGTCAGGAGAGTGAGTGCAGTAGGCATAATACAATCCTTCATGCCGTAAGACGACCGGATCTGCACAGTCCGCCTGAACGGGATTGATGTACGACGGCTTACTTTTTAACTCCGCGCGGTTCGCATCCGCAACTTCGCAAATCGTTAGGTTTCTGAATTCGGCTGCTGTCCCTAAAACCCGGAACCCTATCCCGCCTTTCTCACACGTCTGATCCACTCCGTCAAAAACCGGAAGCGATTTGTGAACCACGGGCACTTCATCGACAAAGCACTTCACGTTGTCATCAACGACACGAACTCGAAGTCGATACCACAGCGATCCCTGAATCGTCCGATTGCCATCTGCCAACGCCTGCCACCCCGGTTTACTGACTCCCCACATCACACGATGGGCACCGGCATGCAAACCAACATAGTAACCACGATAGGCGTCGACCCCAACTTTCGAATCAGCAACCCGAAACACAACTCCCGCCTGCGCATTACCTTCTGGCTTGATCTCTACCTGAAGCTCAAAATCATCAATCTGCACACCCGTCAACATCGCCCTGGGTCCCCGCTCCCCGCTAATCCGCATGGCACCCGACAACGAGCCAACCTGACCACCGAACGTTTGCCATCGAGATTGATCGATGTCAGCAAGTGGATCAGCATAGATAAGCCTTCCAGCTTCCTGCCCGAATGCAGCCAGTCTATTCATGCTGGCAATGACGAGCAGCACAACAAGTACAGAAAAACAAACTCGGAGCGAGACAACAGGCGGTCGATTCATGGACAATCCCAAAAGAAAATTCACAACCGCGGCGCGGTCACATCACACACATTGTGGCTCAATCACTGAGCAGAAATAATCTTCAATTCACGCCGTGCTTGCTCGACCTTGCCCCGAGAAAGCGACTCAGCGATTTTCTCCAAGTCCCTTTGCGACGCACCCTGCTCCCGCCTACGTCTGAGTTTCAGCAACTCACCCGGCAGTCGCAGGTCAGCAGCCTGAATCGTGAATGCAGCGTTATTTTTCAACTTGCGCATTTTCTGGATAGCCTCCAAATCGCGATAACCAAACTCACGACTTGGCTCGACATTTGTGCCCTCTCCCCAGTCGTTCCAAGTCGCAATCTGAATAATCTTCGCAGGCCCTTCAAAGGCTCTTTGTAACGTCTGACGAAACACTTCACCCTGCTGATCTTCAATCCGCCCCCAGCTTTCGTGAACACCAGCCTGTGCATAGATATCGACGAACCGCGGAAAGGCAACAGCAATCGATTCAGACCATAACTTTGCGTTTTCCTGAAATCTTGCAACGCCCGCAAGTCCCTCTTTCGGTATCGGCCAGTCAAATGCACCAATCGCGGATGTGCGTTTTTCGTGTTCGCTGAAATAGACGATTGCCTCGGGAATTTCCCCCAGACACTCGGTCCACTCGGAATCGTTTAAACCACCCTGACCGAACGACAACAAAACCGGCTCTCCATCCAAATGCACGTAACCTTTTTTGTTGAATACGTTATTTACCAGCCAAGCAATCTCTTTCGCAACATGCTCCACCTGCTGACCTTCCTTGAGTTTACCGGCCTTGATAAGTGCGGGAACAGTACTGTCTTCATAACAGATCGCAAAACGCATCCCAAGTCTCTGTGCCTGAGCAATCAACTGCTCAGTGCTTCGATGCAGCACAGCATAATCATAGAGGTCAGAGAGTCCGTACCAATCGACAATGACCCCATCGATTCCTGCCAGTTTCATCTGCAATAACTGGCACTCAATCACTGCTGGGTCAGCCGAATCGTAAGGACCGATCAGGGGGTAGAAGTGCGAAGCAATTTGCCTCTTGGCCGAGTCTGACGATTGCCCAGCGTCTGTTACATCAGGATTGAACTTATTCATCGTCCAATGCCAACCCCATGCCGATGAAAAAGGCTTTGCCTGGTACCAAGGCATGTAATGAGCAAGCAGCAATTTCCGCGACTGTCCCTCGCGGTCCTTGCCAGTGGAATCCTGTGCGAGAACCGTCACAGCAGTTCCAAGGAAAACCACTCCTGCCACGAGAAAAATGCTGACGGGCACAATAAACTGCCGACACATTTTCACAAAATCTCTCCTATTAATTACTTCCAACTCGAACGGCCACCCCACGCTAAACGAAAAATGCAGTCTAGTCTTCTCGTTTGTGCTTCTTCAACCTGACAAACGGTGACAGTTCTTTTGACAGTCGAACAACTATCTGCTGATGATCCTTACTGTCCGCCAGATTATGGACTTCATCTGGATCCGCAGCATGGTCATACAATTCGCGTCCGGCTTTACCCTGCAACCATTCGGTGTATCGCCAGCGATCATTTCGCAGCGAGTAACCCCATGCTTTCTTGTTGTGCCAAACCTGGGTCACCGCCGGTTTCTTCCATTTCGCGGAGTGGGGATCAAGCAACAATGGTTTCAACGACTTTCCTTCGAGAGTTGCCGGAGCTTTCAATCCACACAGGTCTGCAAGTGTTGGATAGAGGTCCAAAAGCTCAACCGGTTTCTGTGTCTGAGTACCGCGATCCATGCCAGGAGCCGAGATAATCAACGGCATTCTGGCTGAGCGTTCGAATGCTTTGCGTTTGTACCACAGGCCTTTTTCTCCGAGGAAATAGCCATGATCTGACCAGAAGACCACAATCGTGTTTTCAACCAGATTGTTTTCTTCGAGGGCATCCAACAATCTCCCAATCTGTGCATCGACAAACGAATTGCAGGCGTAATAGGCTTGCTTACATTTCCGGGCCTGATCCTCGGTGACTCCGTCAAAGTAATAAGGCCAGCGTTTCATATCCCGCTGCACTGCCATGGGTGGCACATCCTCAAGATCAGCCCGAGCTTCCTCCAGATTGGGGACGCTGATTTTATCGAGTGGATACAGATCAAAATACTTTTTGGGTGCAACGTAAGGACAATGTGGATTAAAGAAACCTGCCGCCAGAAAAAACGGCTCGTCCTTTTTTTCCTTCATCAATTTGATAATACGGTTCGCAACCATTCCATCGGTGTGCTCTTCATCTTTACTGACTGGATCCCACCAAGCCATTGAGATTCCGAGCCCACCTTTCTGGGGTCCATAGCGAACAATGGACTCTTCCCGAGTCTTATCAATCCCAGCAGGGTTGTATCGCTGATCCCAAGTGGCTGGATCATCGTTGGCATCCGTGCCGATTTGCCCTGGATTGCCGTAGTGGTAAATTTTGCCTGCGCGTGCAGAGAAATACCCATTATTGCGAAACAGTTGACCCAGCGTGACAACATCTGGGTTCTTCTGACGCAACTCGTGCTTCAACGTGTGCATATCCAAGGTGTCGGGCCGCAAGCCTGTCATCAAACTGGCACGACTGGGACCGCAGAGCGGTTGTTGGCAATACGCGTTATCGAACCGCACGCCCATCTTGGCGATCCGATCGAGATTCGGCGTTTTGACCATCGGGTCGCCATACACGCCCAAATCACAATTCATGTCATCGGCGGCAATGAACAGGACATTGGGCCTGACCGACTGTGCGTTGACCCAACACGTCGCAAAAGGAGCGCAGCCGCAAAAAAGCAAAATGGCCAAAGACCGATACAGTGTTCTCATGTCGTCCTGTCTAAGTAAATCTCGAAAACATCATCTAAAAGAAAACGCGATTCTAAATCACAACCATCTTCATCTACTGCTAGTTCAACAACATTCTATTCACCACGAATGGCAAACAGTTTCCCGTCAGTACGTATCAGCAATGTTTTCCCTGCAACTGCCAGGGTAGCGCGACTCCCCTGCCCCATAGGATTGCGGGCAATGATGCGAAACGAGTCACCCGCGGCCAGCACAACGACTTCACCCGCTGTATCAATTGAAAAGATACGGTCGCCTATCGCAATGGGCGATGAAAAGTAGGAACCACCGACTCGCTTCTGCCAAACGACTTCTCCAGTGGACAATTCGCAACAGGTGCAGATTCCACCATCGTTCCACAGATACATATGGTCATTCAGAATCAACGGCGTTGGAACATGCGGTGCCTGACGAACGACACGATAAATTTCACTCGCCTGCTTGGCACCACCCTCGTCAACCTCAATCGCCACCACTTGCCGATCACCCGTAATGGCACCACTACCGGCGATCACCAGATTTCCACTGACCACCGGTGATGCCAATGCGCGTTGCGATTCACGACCGAAAGGGTCAACTTTCCAGTTCTGCTGGCCGGTTTCCAGATCAACACCAATCACACCTTCATAGCAGTGGACAAAAACAAGCTCAGGCTTACCACCTGCATCACGCAAGCACGGAGTCGAATAACAGGCACGCTTTCCCTCTCTCGAAATTTTCCAATGCTGCTTGCCACTATTACGATCCAGAGCAATCAGAAAGCTATCTGATTTATGATCGTGGGCTACCACCACATAATCACCGGCAACGACGGGGCTGGTCGCTCCGCCCTGCCCATGCAGATAAGGCCCCAACTCGGTTCGCCATTTCTCGCCACCATCATGATCGTAGGCAACCAGAGTGGTCGCTTTTTTTGAGTGCCACAGTTGATAAACGTGGTCAGCATCAACTGCAGGTGTTGCCGAGGCAAAGCTGTTGTTCTTATGTTTTTTATAGGACTTAAAACTAGTCGCTGCGCGCCACCGTTCTTTCCCTGTCTGCAAGTCAATGCACAGCAAATACCTGGTTTCATTCTTCTCGTCCGCTGCTGTCACAAACACTCGATCATTCCAGGCAACGGGTGAGGAATTACCGACGCCTGGCAACTCAGCAACCCACGCGTAATCATTTTCTGACCACTGTGAAGGAATGCCGTTGTCATTCGTCGCACCGCAACCGTTGGGCCCGCGAAATCGCGACCACTGCTCTGCCTCATCAGCTTTGGCATGTGCAACCAACGCGGCCCAGACAGCCAACAGAACGACCCGCTGCACATGAATTCGAACTGACGGGGAACGGGCAACTGACCAACGATTTCGATACTTCACTGAATTCCACCGGCAACGAACAAAGAAGTGATAGACCATCACTGATTCTACACCAGTTTGCGATTGAATTGACGGGCCCTCCCACCGACTCTGGCATGCGAATATTCATAAAAAGGGAAGCACGAACCCGCAACACAAGGCACGACAACCCTTGGTATGCGTAGTCAAGGAACTGGATGACAGCTACGCTGTTATCTCACTGGTTCTTTCCAAAACGGCTCTCCAAATCGCTCTTTGCACGCTTCCTTAAACGATCAGGGTATCGATGACACAAGACCCAACTGTCAAAAAAATTATCGTAGGTTTAGGCGAGATACTCTGGGACATTTTCCCTGATGCAGCAAGGTTTGGCGGGGCCCCCGCCAACTTCGCCTGCTCGGCGGCCGGACTGAAATCGATTCCTGCAGAGGTCTACATGCTGAGTGCTGTCGGCAGCGACTCATTGGGAAACCGGGCGATCCAAACGATCAAAGACCATGGCGTTCGCGTTGAAACAGTCCAGCAAAACTCCAAGCCGACCGGTCAAGTCAATGTGACGATCGATCAACATGGCAGTGCGAGTTACGAGTTTGCAGCCGACGTGGCTTGGGACAATCTTCAGTGGTCCGCTGATTTGGCAAACCTGGCAGCCAATGCCGACGCGGTCTGCTGGGGCACACTTGGGCAGCGTTCTCAAGCCTCACAGAACGTCATTCAAAAGTTCGCATCTGCTACGAAACCCGAATGCCTACGAGTCCTCGACATCAACCTCAGATCACCCTTCTGGAACGAATCACTCCTCAAAGATTCACTTCCGATAGCTAATGTCCTGAAGTGCAATGAAGATGAATTACCTGTGCTGTCCAGAACCTTTGACATGAATGGTGATGACCACAGCATATTGCTGCAATTACAACAACGTTTCAGTTTGAAACTGGTTGCCCTGACAAGGGGGGCGCAGGACTCGATCCTCGTGCGTGAAAGCGGAACAATTCACGAACCGGAAACGAGTCAACTTCCCTCCATCTCAACACAAGTCGTCGACACGGTCGGCGCTGGTGACTGTTTTACATCTGCGATCGTACTCGGCATGCTCAACGACATGCGACTGGCCGACCTGCATCACTGGGCCTGCCAAGTGTCAGCCTATGTCTGCTCACAGGCGGGAGCGACTCCTACCATCCCTGTAGAATTGAACCAACCATGAGCCAGTCAGCCATTCTGGTGCCCTGGCACACCTGCGTCAGATCCATCTACATCCAGGTCTCAATCGTCGTGCACTTATCAACATTCTCTTGTCACGCCCCTCGATTCCACTGATTTCAGGAATCCCGACACGAGGCTCCGCAAGAATCTGATTTGCTCATGAGCCACCCATCACAACTGGCCTGCGTTCTACTTTCTCTTTCTGTAGTCACAGCTCCTTGGCTGGACACCAAATCACATGCCGCAGAAACCACAACCGAGAGCCTGCATCCACAACCGCCGAATGTTGTGATCATCATGTCCGACAACATACAGTGCTGACGGCAAAAGGCTCCAGCAAACAATGCATTTCAAACGCATTGAGCGGTGACACTGCAGCGTTGGTTTCATCACAAGAATCCTCACACGGCGGACCTTCGTCAACCGAAACCCCACCTGCAAAAAAACACGTTTGTACATTGACGCAGCTCAGCTTGAGCGCAGACCCCAATTTCCCAGTGGTCAGTTTCACAGCCAACAAGTTCACAGCCGACAAGTTCACAGCGGGTGATCAACCCGAATGAGTTCTCGTTGTGAGCGAATGTAGATAGCTTCATTGCCGATGGCGGCGGGGCCAAACGTCCAGGAATTTCCGAGGGGAAAAATGGAGATCCAGTGAAACGACTCGGGACCAAGAGGCTTCATGGTGTCAATGACGTACAGCACTCCGGCTCCGTTCACCCAGTACAGCTTCTCGTCGTGCAGAGTGGGCCAGGCGGGGTTGGTGTGCCCAAAGCCGCCTCGCTGGATTCCTCGAACCGAACCGACTCGCATATTAACGGGTCTGCCCGAGGCATTATGAATTCCTTTGGTGAACTTGAATTCGTCCAGCGACCACGCGGTTCCGTCGGCTCGCACCTGAAGTGGAGCCTGGATCATGGTTGTCTTTCCCGTGTCGACCTCGACACAGCCAATCGCGGAAGTATCGTACCGCCAGAAGTAAATTCGTTTGCCAACCACATGCACTGTCGAGGGCGTCGGCTGCCCCTTGCCTCGCAGAGTGCGGTCGCGTGTGAACAGAGACTCGAACTCGGCAGCTTCGTACTTCGTGCCTTTCCAAGCATAGTACTGACCCGGTTTTTCAATTCGGAAGTTGCGGTGAATGGTGCCGTCTTTCGGGTCGATTAGCTGGAAGACCGTTGCCTTGCCGCCGGTCGCCAATGTAACGAGGTAATGCCCATCGCAGAGCTGATTTTTCTGATGCGGATTGGTCGGAGGCAGCTTGAATTTCCGGACAACGCTTCCATCATTGGGATTGAGTAAATAGCCGTATCTGCCCTGCCCGAACTTCCAATGCGAAAGGTCGACCATGGAGGCAACAATGACCTGCTGCTCGTCCGCCTCGTCAATGCTGTACTGAGTCGCATGATGCAGCAGCACGTCCGAAATCCATCGCTCTTCACCGGACGATAGTCCCAGGCAGTGAAGCTGATAGAACGGAAGTGCCGGATGCTGCTTGCTGGCCTGGACAGCAATTTCCGTCGAAGGCAAGGCAACGATCAACGAATCATTGTGTAGGAACATGCGACAATTCTTGATATCCGGATCGGGAGCCTGCCACGACCGTTTCCAGACCAGCTTGCCATCATGCGTGTAACACCCCAGCATCCCGTTCAGGTTATGAAAGACAACAAACTCATCGCTGGCAACCGGCGTCAGGCTTGTCGAGTCATGCCAGGATTCCAGGACTTTTCCAGCAAAACTTCCTGGCAGCTCAACTTGCCAAAGCAGCTTGCCGGAGTGTTTGTCAAAGCACTGCCCAACGATGTCACTGTTAAAATAAAAGCCACCCTTAAGCGGCCCCTCCAGCTTTTTGTGAACCGTCAAAAACAGACGATCGCCAGACACGCAAACTCCAGATTGCCCAACCTCACTTAGCGGCGTGCGGAAAACAACTTTGCCAACAGACAGCTCGCTAACGCCAGCAGTTCCCTGAGCAAACACAGCAGGCGGCAGGCAGAGTAAAACAACGGCACCAAATACCAATCGATTCATGGAAGGGAGTTTTCGTTGAAGGGGTTGGGGCTGTGACTGGCGTCTGTGGCTCCCGTCTTGGAACATCCCGCATCAGCCAATGATATCGACGATCGGACTGGTGCTGTCTGAAAACGACGTTGCGGCGACGTCAATCTGTTGCAACATCGTCAGCAGCAGATCGCTCATGCGAGCATCTGTTTTTGAAAGGTCGTGAAACAGACCTTGCTTGATTCCCAGGCTGCGTCCGCCCGCGAGCATCAATGGATAGTTGCGATTGACGTGTGTCTTGCTATTGCTGCAGCCAAACAGAACGAGCGTGTTGTCCAGCATCGAACCGCCAGTTTCGGGCGTGTCTTTCATGCGTTGCAGCAGCGATGCGATCAGATCGGCGTGGAACTTGTCGTAGGCTCCCAACTTCTCCATTGCTTTGAGCCCGGTACCTGCAGCATTGTGAGCCAGCAAGTGATGGTTCACGCCTAGTCCGAGCGCGTTTTTTGGCATGTCGTCCCAGATGCCGCTACCCATCGTTTGAAGAAGGTAACTGACATAACGCGTGGAATCCGTCTTGAAGGCAAGGTAGATCAAACTGTACATCGTTTCGATAAACACATCCGGTTCGTTGACCGTCGCCTTCAATGCAAGATCTGATGCGGCGATCTGCGGCTTCGGCGTTTCAGACCACTTTTCCATGCGTTGGATATTCTTCTCGACCGCGCGAACAGAATCGAGGTACGAATCGATTTGTTGATTGTCGTTGGCACTGGTTCGGCGTTTGAGATCTTTGGCCGACTGGAGAACGCGGTCGACGAGGTTATTGTTTTTCTGAAACAGCTGTTTCTCAGCCTGCATGAATTCAGGGGTAGAATTGAACAGTTGGTTGTAGAGCAACTGAAGGCTGTTATTGGAGGGGATCGCTCGACCAGATCGGTTGTACGACAGCGTGTGCGATCCGCCGCGAATGCCGAGACCACCTTCATTGCCAAGTGTCAGGCTTGCAAATCGTGTCTTCTTACCATGAGTCAACGCAGCGACTTGATCAACTGACGGATGAATGACCGAGCCCTGGGGGTTGCTTCCGGTCAAGAATGAATCTGCTGAAGAGTGGCCATTGCTGGCAACAACCTGAGGGTGATCGAGTCCATAGAAAACCGAGATATCCTCAGCCAGCGGCTGATATGCGGCCGTCGAAATCCCAAACTTCATTTTGCCGTCGACAACACGCGGATACCAGCTCCAGTCGCGAGCCGGATGGTCGTCCTTTCGAGTGATCGCCAAACCGTGACCGACGTACAAAGCGAGCAGGCGTTTTGGCGTCGACAACTCACCCTGTGGTACAGCAGCGAGAGATTCCAGCCGCGGCAACAGCATGGCAACGCCGGTGCCGTACAGGAAGTGGCGGCGGCTGAGTGGAGCGTGAAGTTGCTTTTGCGTTGTCATGGCACATGCTTTTTCAAACTGTGGCTCTGTAGATTCTGCCGAACAATCGCTTTCACAAGCTGGTCCATGCGATAGTCGTGCTGAAGGAATTCGGCTGTCAAAATTTCAAGTTGTTCGGTATCGCGGTAATTCAGTGGTCGCCCCAATGCGAACGACAACATGGCTTTGCTAAAACTGTAAGCGAAGCTGTCGGCGTGGTTCTGCCGGATGAACTTTTTCAGATCGCTCATTCCGTTTACAGCGACGCCAGAGATCTCTGTGCGGGATTCGACTGGCAACTGCAGTCGCTTGTGCGGATCGTCAACGATCTTCAGGATTCGTTTTCGTGGCTTACCTGTTGCATCAAACCCCTCCATCGCCACTCCCCACGGGTCGATGTCTTTGTGGCAGTCGTAGCAGACGCCGGTTCGATGGGCGGCAAGTCGGTCTTTTGTCGACAGTTTGATCGCGTCGGGCACGTCCAGATCTTCCAAAGCCGGCACAGCGGGTGGTGGATCTCGAGGTGGATCGCCCAACAAATGTCCCTTCAGCCACACGCCTCGAAGCACAGCATGCGCATCCTCTCCGGTTGAATGGGCCGTCAGGAAAGACGCCTGAGTGAGGATACCGCCACGTTCTGCGGGAGCCGAAATCTTTGAGAAGCGATGTCCGCTGATCGGTTTGGGAATCCCGTAGTACTTGGCCATTATGTCGTTCAGGACGACAAAATCGGAAGAAACAAGGTTCATGCAACTGAGTTTTTGTCGTAGCAACAGATCGAGAAATTCGACGGACTCTTGTTTCATGTAGCTTTTGAAGTGGGGATTCCACCACCCGTAGTAGTTCGGATTCACCGCGGTCTGGTCCAGCTTGCTGAAATTCAACCACTGTGATGTGAAATCCGATACGAACCGGCGACTGCGGCGGTCGTCCAGCATACGATCAACCTCAGACAGCAACTGTGTTTCGCTGAGCGGTTCGTTTTGATCGGCCAGAGCCAAAAGTCGTTTGTCAGGTGCGGAACGCCAAAGGAACGCGGCCAGCCATCCGACTTGTTCAAGATTCTTATTCCGCCAAGAGGCATGAGTGTCGCTGAGGTAAAGAAACCGGGCATCGGTCAGAACTGTCGCCAACACATTGCGAAGCGCCTCAGTTTTGGACGGTGCGGATTTCAGTTCGGAATCAAGCAGAGCGTCAATTTCGCTCCGCTCGTCGTCGCTTAGAGGATGCTTCCAAGCTCGCTCAGCGAGTGACCGCACTCCACCGCCAATGCTGTTGTCAGTTAGCTTTCCATTGTCCAAAAACTGTTGCATCGAGGCTGGCGGCCATTGCCAGGGCATGTCAAATTCAATTCGTTCCACTACGACATGGCTCGTGTCCTTCATGACCTGTTTGTAGACCGATGGCTTGCCCATCGTGTAATGCTGAGCCCCGGCGTGAGACGGCTTCAGCCAGTTCTTCTTACCAAACTCCTCGCCCCACGCATCAACCCACTGATCATCGGCGCGCACATAATGCCCATCGCCATGAACAATCCAGTCCTTGTTGTTCATGGGCGTATCGGACGGCGATCCGAGCGGCGAGCAATTTTGAATCGTGATAAAACGATACTTAAAATGCGTTTCAATTCCGTACGGATCTTCGTCTTCTCCGACAGGTGCTGGATCGACGCCAGGAAAATCAAAAACATTCCCGAAAACCTCAAACACCTGGGACCCGGTTTTCGCCTCAACCGTAAAGCTATCCACTGCATGCATTGGCGACTTGAAACCCTTGTCCATAAATACCGTCATCTCATGCGACTGAAGATCACCGCCATCCTGTGGCGGTTCGTTCCGCAGGTGCACACGAACGCGAAACTGGCCTTCGGTGCGGTTGTCGTGAAGATAGATGCGGAAGAAATGGTTGGGAGGCAGTGGAATCTGAAAATTTTCTTCCAACCACTTGGGACCACGATACGGTTTATGTTTGCGCCGAGGCCCGTGAGCTAAATCGTTCCGACTCAGATAGTGCATTTTCTCCCAGTCGTTGCCGTGAAGCTGGTACTTCACCGGTGCATCATCCAGATTAGGAATCGCCTCCGCGACCGCTCGCTGCAGCGCTGCGAGGTACACTTCCAAATGGCTGCCCGTGAGTGCCAGCGAGGACTGAGCCGATTGGCCGTGTTTTCCTGGGGCATCCTGAATCAAGTCGCGGGAGTAGTCACGGTCGATCTTCAAAAGGTCTCGCCAGTTCCACGCGATCTGTTGATTCGTCAAACGCAGAAAACGAAAGTCACGACTTCCCGAGTCAGCGGCAAGACGATCGATCCGCGTGCTGAGCAGATTAAGAAATCCCTGCCGATCATCATCAGCCAGCAGTTCTGCATCTTTGGGAGGCATCTCGCCCCTCTGAAGCTGATTCAATACGTCCTGCCAATGCTCGGCAGTCTCTGGCTTAAAGACAATTGGCTTCGTCAGATCAATCCCACCAGAAGCATCATCCGGATGGTGGCACCCAGCGCACTTCGCCGTCAAAAACTCCGCTATTCGT